>Ga0123357_10000452_pt1 | contig 39673 bp, 44 predicted proteins | sample TergutEmb28metaG_FD_89873 | JGI IMG/M metagenome (GOLD analysis project Ga0123357, IMG submission 89873) | Embiratermes neotenicus P4 segment gut microbial communities from Petit-Saut dam, French Guiana - Emb289 P4 | ecosystem: Host-associated > Arthropoda: Insects > Digestive system > Gut ...
ATCCTTCGGATGAAAAGAAACGTTTTGTTGCTTCATTGTAATTTGCCATCTTATTTTTTACTGTTAATGATTAATATTTTCGGGATTCTCGTTTGTGTACCACGAATTTTGTATTTTGTTTGCGGCACACGGTATTTAATTTGGTAAAACAACCTTCAGCTGCATCGGGGCCGTCGACCGGAGCGTTGCTGCCTTTTTCAAATGCCAGGTACTGGTCGATAAGTTCTATTTGGTCGGGCGATTCCTTTTCGTCAATGTTAAACCAAACATTTCTGCGTTCAAAAAATGATTGAGTGGCTTCAATACGGTCGTACTTATCTCCTTTGGGGCGTTTGTCGGCACGTACCGGTACGTAATAGCCACGTTCATCACCTTCGGAATCAAAATCATTTACAAATTCGTCCATCGCAAACAGTCCCTCAATCCAATAGCGTATTTTTTTGCAATGGGAAAGTTTATCTTCGTAAAGGTCGTATAACCATTTGACTAAGATAGTCCGGGATTTCTGCCGAAGAAAAACATGTATGATATGGAACTCCCGCCCTTTTTTTCCCATCAGGATCATACCCTTGTGGCAGGCGTTAGCTTTATAGGATAAGTCGCCATAAAAACAAAGAGCATCGTATTCGTTGTATGGTAGCATCTTTTTCCACTGTATGTCGTCGTATTGGAAAACTGTGCCGTCTTCAATATGAACGTGCATGTATTCACGCATAAAGGAACGGTAGGGCGTATTGGCGAATTTTGCCCGCCAATGGGCAGCGGAGGTTTTTTCCGGCCAGTTGGGCTCAAAGGTATTGAGGTCTTTTACCGCCTTGATGGTCAAAACATGATATAAGGGTTTTTGCCCCTCATTTCGGGCTTTAGTTGCAAGAGCCTTAAATTGTGCTTTTAACCGGTTTGTAATACTGTTTTTATGAAAATTGTTGTTGGCATAAACAAAACGTTTGGTTGCGCCATCCGCTTCGTTGAAACAACCCATCAAATCTTCAAATATCCATTCAACGCCTTCACGCATCAACCGGTCGTTATTTACATGCCGGCGGTTATCCACATCATCCACTACAATATAATCAGGGCGTTGGTTTTCTTCGCGGACACCGCGCGGATTTTGTCCGAATCCCAAGGCCATAAATCGCACGCCGTCGGTGGTCAGGAATTCACCTTCCGCCCAGTCTCCGTATTTATATCGGGAACCATAATCATTTTCCAAGCGTTTATTGAACTGCAGTTGAGCCTGACAGGCTGAGAGGAGTTTTTGCGCTTTCCGCTCGGTTTCGCCAATCAGCAACATGTATTTCATACGTCCGGTAAACATCAGAAATAAGGGTATTCCCATATCTACATGTACGGATTTAGCTCCGGAACGATAGATTTCCAACAGTTCATAAATTTCACTATTATTGATTATCCTATCGGCAAAGTCCTTATGGAACCACGCACATTTACTTTTGGCGTAAATGGAGAAATGGTACTCAAACCAACGGACATAGTCGCTTTCCAAATATTTTATACGATTGAGTTTATCGGTCAGCGGTTCGTTAATATCAATAACTGTTGCTTTAGCAATCCGGCGGCAATGTTCGTCGTAATTGCTGAGCAGCCGTTGGAACTTTTTGTCAATTATTTCCGTCATTACATTGAATCCAATTTAGCGCGGTGATTGTTGAATAATTTATGATATTCGGTAAACCTGATAGCCATTTCCGGATCGACACCCACCATCCATTCGTCAAATTCCTTGAATACGGAGATAACAACCGGAAGCGATACCTTTCCGGTAAAGTATTGCAGGGCCTTTGCCAGCTTGCTAAGCGCATCCGTGTCCACTGCCGGCTTATTGCCCTCCATGACAGATTTAATTTCCTGTTGCAGCAGCTGGCGGATTTTACTCGGCGAAGAAAGAAAATCCTCACGGCGTTTATCCCAGTTCATTTGTCCACGCCATTTGGATAGTGTTGCTTCCGTGATACCGAGTTGTTCACTGATAGCGTTACAGGTTAGCCCCTGTTCTACGAACAGGGTTTCCGCATCGTCATAAAGCTTGTGTTTGGGGGTTGTCATCCTTGTTTTTTCTGCAAAGTTGGCTTTAGTGACCTTTATATTAAAAAAAAGTGTAATAGTATGACACTCTTTTTGCGTAGCTGCCGGATAAACTGAATTTTTGCAACTCAAACGAAACAAGATGGACGTATTTGTACTCAATGACGAAACAAAGAAAAATTCACACGGGTTTTACCTGTTGAATGCCGGCGGGCAGCTTGACCGCTTCCGCGAAAATCCGGTAATGCTAAACAACCATGATTCAACTCAACTAATCGGGAAGTGGTTGGATTTAAAAACGGAAGGTACTTTGCTTGTTGCAACTCCGGAGTTTGACGAAGGCGACCCGGAAGCAATGAAAATCAAAGGAAAAGTAGAAAGAGGTTACTTGAAAGGCGCATCTCTCGGTATTATTATTTTAAGCGCCGAATGGCGAGACAATCCCGCAACGAAAAAATCGGAAATTTATGTAACCAGTTGGGAACTGTTTGAGGGTTCCACCGTATCAATACCTTCCAATGCCGGAGCATTGACGCTTAAAGTATATGATAACAACCATCAGTTAGTTAGTGATGATGGTGTTCGCCTTCACATTGAGAATATTATCCGGCTGTCTGTTTCAAAAGAAAATCAAACAATCACTAAATCAACAAAAATGGGCGAAATTAAATTAACCGCCGAAGCCCTTGTGGCATTAGGTATTAAAGAAGATGCGGACGGAGCTGCCATTAGCGTGGCTGTTGTTGCATTAAAGGCAAGGGAAACGCAATTGACGACTGACCTTGCTGCGGAAAAACAGAAAACCGCCGATGCTTTGAAAGCGCAGGCGGAAAACTTGGTGGACTTGGCCATAAAAGCGGGCAAGATTACAACAGACAAAAAGGAAAGTTTTGTAAAATTGGCTTTGGCTGATTATGACACAGCAAAATCAACTTTGGACGGCATCCCGGAAAAACAATCCCTTGCAGCACAAATGCAAGGTGTTGCCGGTGGAAATGACATTCCAAAAGAACGTGAAAACTGGACACTCCTGCAGTGGATGAAAAACGACATGCCGGGATTGAATAAGCTGAAAGCGGAATTGCCGGAAGCTTACGCCCAAATTGCAAGTCGTAAATAAACAGTAACTTTTAAAAATTATTTGATATGGCAATAGCAAAAGAATTATGGCTCAGCCTGATTATGGAAGGAATGGTACCCGATACCTCGTTTCTTTCCCGCTCGGTAGATATGTCCGAGTTTGTAGAGTATAACAAATTGAATCTGGCAGAAGCCGGTGTTGATCCGAATGTGCTGATTGACAACGATACTTTTCCGGTTCCGGTTTCCCAGCGCAATGATATTCCAAAAGAATTATTGCTGCACACGTTCGACACCGAAAACACGGTAGTTCGTAACATTGAGGAAAAAGAAGCGGCCTATGCAAAAATGGAAAGCGTTATCCGTTCACACCGGAATGCACTTATTAAAAAGACTTCCACTTTTGCCGCCTATAACTGGTGTCCTGTGAAAGACGGCGATTTTACCCCGGTAATTGTATCTTCAGGCGCTGCCAATGCGTCCGGAGTGAAAAAAGTATCCTTTGAGGACTTTTTGGACATGGAAGCTAAGTTCCGCGCTTTGGATGTGGACATGAATACCCTCGTTGCAGTGTTAAATGCTGTGCATTTAGCAGACTTACGCAAAGAAGACATTAAACTCTACAAAGATGTAATGTCTTCCGGAAAACTGTTCTCATTTTCTATTTTCTCTTTCAGTGGACTGCCTTATTTCGATACAGCGACGGGACAGAAAAAAGCATACGGTTCGGCTAAGGGCGCAACCGATACTCAGGCATCACTTGTTTACTCAGACAAGGAGGTAATGCGCGCTATGGGAGATACGGAAGTTTTTGCCAAGTACAAAGATCCGGATCAACGTGGGGACGTAATTGGTTTCCAACAGCGTTTTACGGCTTACTCCATCAGGAACAAGCATATCGGCGCAATTTACAGCGGAAAGTAAAACAAAGTGGTAATGAGTATTGACTATAACAGCATTATTTCGGCTATTTCTGTCCTGGCAGGTTTAATTGTATCTACATTTTATGCCCGCCGGGCAAAGAAAGCCGAAGTGTACGCAAAGGAAATTGAAAACGCGGCAGGGTATATTGCCGATGCTGATAAAATGATTGAACTTGTCAAGAAAGCAAATGCGGAAGTAGCTCAATCCAACGAAAAATTAATTGATACGCTAAGAGAAGAAAATGAGAAAACGAGAAAATCAATTGAAAAGCTGGAACGTGCGATTAAGCGTATTGACCTTTGTCCTCATCGTAACCAGTGTCCTGTGTATGATGAGTTGCAAGGGCCCGAAGGAAGTCGTGAAGGCAGTGGAAAAGACAACCGTCGAAACGGTAACAGAAACCGTCCGGGACACGACGGTAGTGGTACAACCTGACAATGCGTTAATCAGGGCGCTGCTGGAATGTGACAGTGTTGGTCAGGTACATATCAAAAACCTGTTGGATTATCAGGCCGGAAACCGGTTAAAGCCTCCGCAAATCCATGTGGAGAATAATATTTTAACCGCAATTTCCCAAGCGGATTCCATACAGATTTATTTAACATTAAAAGAACGGTACACGGAAAAGCAGATGGATAACAAGGTAACAGAATATAAATACATAAATTACCTTACCCGTTGGCAGAAGATACGATTATGGGCGGCAAATCTTCTTTTGATAATCCTGCCTGTTTATGGTGCCCTCTATTTCAAATTCAAATTTTTTAAAAAATAATTTATCATGGAAGAAGAAAAAGATAAAAATCCGGACGTACAAAATCCGGAACAGGACAAACAAGGCAAACAAGCGGATACAAAATTATCTACACTGATTGCCTCCTACAAAAAGTCTTATCCTGATGAAAAGACTTTTCATGTGACATCTGATAATCAGGTTTTCCTGGGAAAAGATTTGGCTTTGGCCAAAATGCACCAAAGGAAAGCGGATGCGAACAAAGAAGTACAAACGGTTAAAGCGTAAGTATTATGTTACCGAATGTAATTATTAAACTTGAAAACGGCGCACTCGGCAGGGCAGCAGCTTCTGCCGACGGCGTTGCCGGATTAATTCTTACCGGAACTCCCGAAGGGACACTGGTGCTGAATACCGTTTACCAGTTGTCGTCGCTCCGTGATTTGACTAATCTGGGTGTAACGGAAGAAAACAATCCGCTGTTATTGAAAGACGTGTCAGCGTTTTACAAACAGGTGGGCGATGGTGCGGAACTCTATTTAATTGTGGTTGCACCGGCAACGACATTGACAGCGATGTGTGGAACGGAAGAAACTTCTGCTCTTCGCAAGTTGATTGATTCCGGAAAACGTCGCATCAGATTAGTGGGTATCAACCGTATACCTGCCGAAGGATACGCGGCGGATGTTGCCGGTACCGGTATTGACAAAGATGCCGTTACTGCGGCAAGCAATGCGCAAAGTGCGGCAGACAATTATACAAGTCAGGTTAATCCTTTTCGTGTGTTTATGCCCTGTGTGTTATGCGACGGAACGACCGCCAAACTGTTTTCGCCGCGTGAAGCTTCTTTTAACAGAGTAGGCTTTGTCCTGGCGGCTGATACAAAATTTAAAGATTTTGCTTCGCCGGCTATCGGTCAGGTTTTGGGACGTGCAGCAGCTATTCCGGTGAACCAATCCATTGCACGGGTGAAAACAGGAGCTATCCAGTCGGGCGATGCTTATCTCTCTGATGGCAGTACTGTTGAACAAAAAGCAGGAATGGGCGAACTGTTGAACGATGCCGGCTACATCTTTTACCGGACATTTATTGCTAAAAACGGCTACTACCTGAACGATGATCCGACGGCGGCTCCGCTAACGGATGATTACAGCAGTTTGAATTTGGGGCGCGTAATCGACAAAGCAATCATCCAAGCCTATACCGCCTACATTGACGAAATCAATGACAATATCCAGGTGGATAAGGACGGTAAGATACCTCCCGAATTGTGCAAATATTTTGAGGGACGTATTGAAAACGCCGTGGCAGTAACAATGCAAAACGAAATCAGCAACTTCAAGGCTTCCATTAATCCTGATCAAAATGTTTTGTCGTCCTCACGGATGGATATTGTCTGCAAAATCACTCCTACAGGAATTTTGCGGGAAATCGGAGTGTCGCTGGGCTTTGAAAATCCGGCATTGAAAAAGTAAACGAGTAAACGAAAAAAGTTATGGTAAAAATTAATAACAAGGAATATGCTTGGGGCGACATCACGGTAGTGGTGCTTGGCCGTTCGGTAATAGGTATTACCGGTATTGAGTATACAACAAAGAAAAACAAAGAAGCTCGTTTTGGTGCGGGAAGGGAACCGAAGTCCATACAGCATGGCAGGCGTGAATACGAAGGAAAACTTACGCTGATGCAAAGTGAAGTAATTGCTTTGAACAAGGCAGCTCAAATGAGTGGTCAAAAGGACATTCTTGATGTGGATGTGGATATTATCGTTGCCTATATCGGCGATAATAATATTATTACGACTGACAAAATTACCTGCGCTTCTTTTTCAGAACTTCCCAAAGGAATGAAAGAAGGGGATTTGCAAAGCGAGCATGCAATGGCGTTTGTGGCGTTGGACATCGAAAACGATATTGTTTGAGAGTTAAATAACAATTAAAAACATTTTAAATAATGGATAAAAAAGATTTGGAACAAAAGATTGCCGGATGGAAAGAAAAATACCCCAAAGGTGTGTATCTGTATGAAACCGAAGACGGTAAAAAGTGTTACCTGCATACTCCGGAGCGCAAAGCGCTTTCCGCCGCTGCCGTGGTTGGAAAAAACGATCCGCTCAAATACAACGAAATCCTGTTGAACAATTGCTGGATAGAAGGGGACGAAGAAATCAAAAAGGAAGACAAGTACTTTTTGGGTATCTCCGGAAAGCTGTCAGAACTGGTCGAAATTTCGGAGGGTGAGCTAAAAAAGTTATAGAGGGAACCGGGCTTGAAAACGAAGTCGGGTGGATATTCAAAACGGATGCCGTTATTCGAGCCCAACTCCACATCAATCCGGATAAGTTGAACGATGAGCAGTGGGGACACAGCTTACTCATGTCTCTATGGTTAGAAAACCGGTATATTAATCAATTAAGTAAATTATTCAGATAAGGGTGGGTTTACGCCCACCCAATTTATTATATAATGGCAGCTTCCTACGAATATATTATCAGTCTGCAAGACAAGATGAGTGGAACGATGGGTAAAATCATCGGGACGAGCGGTACTGTAGTATCACGTTTGGAAAGCATGAGTAAAAAGCAAAAGGAATTGCAGGGCGTTACCGGTGACTTGGGCGGCAGTATTTTTTCCTTAAAGCAAAAAATTGACCTTTTACAGGCAGAAAAGGAATTGATACCTGCCTCCAATATTCCCCTTATACGAAAATACAACAATGAAATCCGGGGGTTGAACGGTAACATTGATAAGCTGAATAATCAAACCGGAACCGGACTGAAGAAATGGACAAACGATTTAACCTCTGCCATTCCGGCATTAAAACTGATTACAAACCCTATTGTGCTTGCTACGGCAGGTATTGCTAAATTAACGCAAACGGTGGGTTCGGGCATTGAGGCATGGAACCTTCGGGTTGCTGCCGAAACACGATTATCTGCCATTATGCGTAACACGATGAATGCAACGGATGCGGATATAAAATCCATTCTTGACCTGACTTCTGCACAGCAAAAACTGGGTGTAGTCGACGCAGCCTCTCAGACAGCAGGGGCGCAGGAGCTTGCCACTTATCTGAGCCGCCGGGATAGCCTCGAAAAATTATTGCCTGTTATGAATGATATGCTAACGCAGCAATATGGGCTGAATGCGACACAGGAACAGGCACAAAATATTGCCGGCATGATGGGTAAGGTAATGGACGGGCAGGTAGGGGCGCTTAGCCGGTATGGTTATAAATTCTCGGAAGCGCAGGAAAAAATACTGAAATACGGTAAGGAAACCCAGAGGGCTACGGTTTTGGCAGAAGTGATTGCCGAATCCATTGGAGGCGTTAATGCCGCTTTGGTCAAAACGCCCGAAGGCAAATGGAAACAGCACGAAAACGAAATGGGCGAGCTGATGGAAAGGGTTGGTAAAGTCGCGGTAGGTTTCCGTACCGCTCTTTTTCCTGTCATTGAAGCTTCCGGCGCATTGTTTGAAAAATTGGTCAGCTGGTTTGAAGAGAACAGCGAAGCCATATCCGGATTCTTAAATAAAATTGGCGGCGTGGTATCTTTTGCTTTGGAAGGGGTATTCAAAGTTTTAGGCGGTATTGTTAATCTTTTCTTTTGGTGGTGGGATGCGCTCAACACCGGAAATCCTGTAATATGGGCATTGACGACGGCAATTTCGGTAACAACTCTTGCCCTTAATGCTGCAAAAACTGCGACAGCGACAAAAGCGTTATGGGATAAAATTGCCGAGAAGGGTGTGTGGGAATTAGTAGTAGCACAGTGGGGTTTAAATGCGGCTTTATTGGCAAATCCTATAGTTTGGATAGTTGTAGGAATAGCCTCATTGATAGCAGCAGTTGTGGCGTGTTGGATTAAATTTGCCGGCTTCCGTGCTTTTTTAATTACAATGTGGGATACTATAAAAAAGTTTGGAAGCATCATCAAGGATTATATTATTGACCGGATTAAAGGTTTTATTGAAGGTATCGGCGCATTGGGAAATGCTATCGGTAAACTGTTTAAAGGTGATTTTTCCGGAGCGTGGGAAGCTGCCAAGGACGGAGTTGTGAAGATTACCGGATTTGAAGCCGCACAAAAAGCAGTCAATGGAGCTAAGGATGTAATTAATGGGGTCAACAGCAAGTATCAGACTAACCTTGACAATGAGCGGAAAAAAGATGAAGAAAAGAAACAGAAGAAAAGTAAAACAGAGGATATAAACGGTTTGGCGAATGCCCCATTCAATCAAACAGTCAAGATAGATGTTGATCCGGTAGTCAATACCGATAAAGAAAAAAGCGGGAAAAAGGACAAAACGGAAAAAATAAACATTGATAATCCCGTCATTGACTTAAAAGGCAGTGGCGCCTATTCGGCTATTGTCTCCAAGTTGAATCCGGTACATTTGGCATCGCTGGCAACCAAAGCAGCCGCTACGGTTGCTATTCCAGCCATGATGGCTACCGGTGCAGCGGCAGCCATTCCCGGCAGTCCAGTCAAAGAATTTGATGCCGCCAAAACGGAATATGTACAGGAAAGAGACAGTAATCCTATTCCGGTTAAAATCGTAGAATTATCATCTTCGGTACTTGCCGGTCTGCCGGAACCCCTAACCAAATTGTCTGTCCCGAAATCGGTTGCCGTTTTTGAGAACACATCCGATGGGGTTTCCTCCAATGCTCTTCCACAGGAAACCGGTAGCAGAACACAAACGGTTCATGTGGAACGGTTTTGCGACCAGGTGGTCATTCATATTGCCAATGCAGACAACAAAGGATACGACCAAATCCGGAGTGAGGTAGAAAAAGTATTAATGGACGTATTGGATAATTATGAAACCTGAGTTTGACATACGAAAAATACTTTTAAGCTATATCGGTTATAAGGGTTTACCTTATCCGGGAGCTTTCTTCGGTATGCTAAAGTCGAGAGCTGGTAAGCTGCCGGAATATGAAATGAATGCGCCGGCTTCTGGATTTCAGGAATTTACCAATAAAGGAACACGACTCTATAAACAGGATCATCTGGGACGGTGGTATTTTATGCCGGTTACGCTTATTAGCGACGGAAAAGAATACGAAATTCCGGAAGCTGTGCTGAGTATTACCGGAAAGAAAACAATCATTGAAACGCCGATGGTCGGGAGAAAAGGCAGCGTTAAGGAACTGATTAATATCGACGATTACAAGGTTTCCATTGCCGGTTACGTCCAATCGACCGACGGAAGCTACCCGGAAGATGCCATAATAAAAATAAGAGAACTGTTTAATATCAATCAATCGGTGGAACTGGTATCGGCCCTGACCGATTTAATATTTGACGACGAAGATAAGGTCGTGATAACGGATATTGCTTTCCCTTCCACTCCAGGTGTGGAAGATGGGCAAATTATAAAAATAGAGTGTATAACGGATAAACCGTTTGAATTAATCATTGAATAAAAATGCCATACGTGCTTTGCAGTCGGATTAGTATTGGTGGAATGTCTTTCGGAGGCGTCCATGACGTACAGATTGAACGCTCCATTTATAAACTCGGAGCCACAGCCGTGGTTAAGGTTCCGGTCACGGCAATACTTCAATATAGTGGAATGCCACCGACAGAGATTGAAACTGCCAAAGCAATTAAGGCCGGCGACCCGGTCTCGATTGAATTGGGCTACGATGGTATTTATAACTTGGAATTTAAAGGCTATGTAAAGCAACTGAATTTGAAAACGCCACTGGAAATTGTTTGCGAAGATGCTTTTTATTTAACACGAAAAAAAAGTATTACGCTGTCCGGGAAAACTACACTCCAAGATGTTTTGAAAAAATCAGGACTGGATATTGCCTATTGTACAACTTTAACATTAAGTCAGTTTCAAGTGGACAACAGGCCGGTTTCGTGGGTTTTGGGAAAGCTACAAAAAGACTATGGCTTAAGTATTTTCTTCGACATTAATGGAAAAGTATATGCCAGCGATCCTTTTAAGGTGGTGGGAGATACGGTAAAATATACGCTTCGGAAAAATGTCATCAAGGATGATGATTTGAAGTATCAGCTGGCCGAAGATGTTAGATTAAAAATCAAGGCAGTTTGTATTTACCGCGATGGGACAAAAGTAGAAGCGGAAATCGGCGCATCGGATGGAACGGAAAAAACGATTTACTTCTACGATGTACAGGATAAAAACGAATTGATAGTATTGGCAAATGCCGCATTGAAACGACACAGTTACGATGGTTATTCGGGCAGGATAGAAACTTTTTTGTTTCCGTTTGCGGCTCCGGCTATGCTGGCGGAACTCAGGGACGAAGTATATAACATGAGGGATGGCAGGTACTATGTGGAGAGCGTTACGGTTAGTTATGGACGTTCCGGCGCACGGCGCACGGTTGAAATAGGATTGAAGATATGAGCGGGAAAAATACGGATTTGTTACGAAAAAAACTTGATGACAGACTGCTGGAGGCTTCCGGCTCTTCGCTTTATGGAACCATCAGGTCTGTGGACGAAGCTAAACGAACTTGCAAGGTGCAAATCGGAGGAATTGACTATGAAGACGTATTGCTTTATTCTATTGAAAATCCCGATTTGAAAGGATTTGTTTTGATACCTGCCGCTAACAGCACAGTTATGGTTTCCAGGATTGCCGGTAGCGACCGTTTTTTTGTGGCTTTGTTTTCCGTGATAGATAAGATTTTATTTACCTGTGAGGACAAAATGAGTATTGCCGTGGATAAGACTACTGTGTCTGTCATATCGGATAAAACAACATTCAAGATTACACAATCAGGATTTACGATTGCAAAATCCGGTTCCGGACTTAAAAAGTCTTTAAATGACCTTTTAACGGCATTGCAACAATTGACAGTTTCAACCAGTATAGGCCCAAGTGGTGTGCCCATTAACGCAGCAAAGTTTCAAGAGATACAACAGGATTTATCAAATTATATGGAGGGTTGAATTATGGCATTGGTAAAGGCAACAATTAAGAGTGAAATAAAATCGGCATTTACTTCGGTAATGAATCAGGAAGATGATAAACGTGATGGCGCTTTGGATAAAGTTGCCGATAAAATTGCTGATGCGGTAATAAACGCTATTAAAAGTATGGAAATAACTTATACATCAGGTTTGGCGGCTCCTCCGGGTACTACCGGAGGCCCTGTGACCGGAACGTTTGAATATACTATTTCGTGATGATTGACATTAAGCAGATACAGGATGGAGATATTGCATGGAGTAACGGCGATTTACTCTATGTGGAAAGTACGGAGCAACACCAGCGGGATATACTGCTTGCCGGTAAGGGGCATTTCAAATCATTCCCTTTGATTGGTGTGGATGCTATGAGCTATGTCAGTGAAGAAAATCCGGACATGTTCCTGCGAATTGTCCGGAAAGAATTTTCCCGTGATGGAATGACTGTCGAGAAAGTATCAACAACTAATATTGAAGCCTATTATTGAGATGGTAATAATAACAGAGAACAATCAAACATTATTCGACCTTGCCGTACAACACTACGGAACGTTGGAAGCTATTGGCGAAATTCTATTTCTGAATCCGGATATAAGGAATGATACTAAGGGTAACGATGTGGACGTTTCGGATTTTTACTTTGACTTGCCGGTTGCAGCAGGAAGCCTGTTAATTATCGATGAAAAAAGTCCACTGATAAAAAAGAATATTATTAAGGAACTTCAAAAAGAATATATTACCACATGGCAAGAACAATAAATGAAATCGAACAAAGTATTACCGGCAAATTACAAAATAAACTTTCTCTTTCATCTTCCGGCGTAGCGGAATGGCGGTTGTGGGTATCGGTTTGTGCAACAGCGATACATGTTTTTGAATTAATCCTCGACCGTTTCAAAAAAGACGTAGAAGAAAACGTGATGACCTCACGTCCCGGAACCCGCAAGAGGTGGGAACGTTTGTGTTTTCTATTTCAAAACAATCATACTTTGGTTTGGGATGAAAAGGACGCTACCCTCAAATATTTGGAGGATGATGCCAGCGCCCGCATTACGGCTGTAGCTAATGTGAATATAGCCGGCGGCATTATTACCCTCAGGGTTGCTAAAAATGACAATGGGAAACTGGTTCCCTTCAACGCCGGTGAACGCGGTAATTTCACAAATTATATCAATGAAAGCAAGCCGCTGGGTACACAGGTAGTCGTCTTGAGTACTACTCCCGACAGTATTCGCTACAATGCGGTTGTTTACTACAATCCGGCGTTCCCTTTGGAACAGGTACGTGAGCGTGTGACGGCTGCCATTGACGCCTTTAAGTTGTCGCAGGAGTTTGGCGGAATACTTTATCCTGAACGATTTATGGATGCCATGATACAGGCAGAGGGAGTTGTTACAGTGAAATTGAATTCTATTTTACGCAAGGGAACTTCCCAGTCCGGTTATTCGGACGTTAATGTGTCGGCAAGCCTGGAAGCCGGCTATTTTGATTACGATAATGGAAACAGTATAATCACTTTTGAATCCATTTGATATGAGAAAGTTATGTGTTAATTTTTTAAGGCTTATCCTGCTCTTAGTACCACCGCACAAACGCCAGGAGGTTCGTTTATTCATTCTTAGAAGCCTTGTTGATTTGTTGCCTGTGTATAATGAGTTTGACAGCTGGCGATCGGAACAACACCGGTTGGTTAATATGAACTCTCAGGCGAGAGTATTGGAATGCTATCTGCGGTTAAAAATTCATCCATTAATCCGGATTATTACTTCCGGTGATTTGTTGCTTATTTCCCTGTTTGTCGAAGGACAACTGGTTGGCTTTGGTTTGGAAGAGACGGAAAGTGAAAATTTAGTACCGCTTCCGCTGTTGGGAGAAATTACGGAAGATTTTGCCGGAGTTGATTTCATTGTGCTGATTCCTCCGAATGTTTCTGTTGACAGGGAAAAGCTAACTATTGAGATAGAAAAATTTAAAGCAATAAATACAACTTATAAAATTTTAGTCAAATGAAAAGGCATGTACAAATTACAGGTGTTCGCCGGTGGGCGGGCGACGACCTGGTAGAATTGCAGAGTGAGACCTTAAAAGTATTGGATGACTTCTTTTCCCAGTATGGTAATGTGATTATTTCCGGATGTGAAGTAGCAGGGGATGTAATTAAACCGGGAATTGTGGCTCTGCGAGGTAAAGACCCCGAAGGAAATTCAACTTTCAAGGTAGTTCCATTTGCAGGAAGGACAAATGGAAGCGTTTTTCCCATATATCTAAAACTGGGGTATAATACCCTCATGCGTGAATATGGAGACCAGCAGACAAAACCCATTGCATACGGTTTTTACGCCATACTGTCGAATACCGTCCCAACGGACAGCGAATACATTACCATCAATCAGACAAACAACAAACGGTTTATTATAGAAGCCGGAAGGGATGTAATAAAAGTGGAATCGCACCTGAAAGAACACGTTGCTTACCTTGAGGATTTATATGCGAAATATCCCGGCGGCGGGGTAGAAGGCGACGTTGCTCTTGTAATGCGAGGTACGCAAAACGGAGCTTGCTGGGCTTACTGGGACAATACGCTAAAAATGTGGCGGTTAATGGTTTCTATTTCGGAGACTAATCCGTCGATACCACCAATACCGGTTCCCGATACGGATTCATACTTATACAACAATCTTGGAATAATAGGAGAAATTTAATATGGAAAAAGTAAGACTGTGCCATAGTATATGGACAAAACCAATGAAGGGACTTCGTTGGGATATAGCCGACCAGTTAAAGCAGAATATTTGGCTGTTTGCACTTTCGGTTGCTTATGCAAAGAAAATGAATGCGGAAATTGTTCTGCATACCGACGAACTCGGTAAGGAAATTTTTGGCTTCCTGCCGTATGATGAAATACATTTGACACTGGAAGGTCTCAATGTACATGAGCGTTTTTGGGCTGCCGGTAAAATCTTTGCTCAGGAAGCCGAACCTTTGGGAAGTGTACACATCGATGGCGACGTTTTTCTAAAAAAGCCGGAGGTATACAAACTGATAAAGGACAATAGCGCCGATTTAATTGTACAAATGGTAGAAGGTGACAGTACGCCTTCCTGTCTTGGTTCCTGCTATGAGGAAAACTTGAACCTTGTTCTTTCGGCATTGAACAGGAATGTACCGGTGGAATTTGATAGAAACCAGGATTCCGCATTCAACTGTGGACTGGTCAGGTTCAATAATCCGGAACTGAAAAGACGCTACATTGAAGGGTATAAGGAAATGCTTGAGTTTTGCAGCAGGGAACAGTCCTTTATCAAAAGGCTTATAGCAAACACTTATCAGTGTCCCGATATTATTATGGAACAATGGTGGTTGAAGTCTGTGGCAGATTATTACGACTATAAGGTAAAAACAGTATTGCCGGGATGGGGTGGCGATAATCATGGCGAAGCCAAGAAAATAGGCTTTACCCATGTGATAGGAAAAGACAAATACGCTCAGATTCCAATCGTAAAAAACAGCTTGCTGATGATTAACCCGGATTTGTATTGCATGGTGGTCAAACAAATTATGACGGCTAAGCTTTAACCATGGCAAACACAAACTAAATACCTTTTAAGGGGGCAAAGGTAAAAAGAAAGCCCCCGTCCGTTAGTAGTTCTCTTACCTACATACTAACAATAAAAATGCGAAGATGCGCACAACCGGGGGCGAATGCCTTCAGGTGCACATCTTCGCATTTTGCATGTAGGTAAGAGACCGTAAAGTTAGTACAAAATTAAGAATAACAAGTCAATGGAAAAGAGATTACAAAAATTAAAAACGCCGATAACTTATTATGGTGGGAAACAGGGGATGTTAAAACATATCAGGCCACTTATTCCGGAACATGAATTGTATTGCGAACCTTTTGCCGGCGGAGCGGCAGTCTTTTTTGACAAAGAACCGGCAAAAGTGAATGTAATCAATGATTTGAATGGAGAGCTAATAAATTTCTATAAAACCGTAGTTACCAGTCTTGATGAATTGCGGATTGAAGTCAGCAAAACCCTGCATTGTCGCAATCAGCATCAACACGCCTGGTATATTTACAATAATCCCGATTATTTCAGTAATGTGCAACGTGCATGGGCAGTATTTACTTTGAGTAAAATGGGATTTGCCGGGCAACTGTCATCCAGCTTCGGCTTTGACAAGTCAGAGGACAGACATCCACGAAAAGTACGCTGTTCAAAAGAAATTTTCACAGAAGATTTAAGAAGTTTACTTGAACATTCAACAATAGAAAGTGACGATGCTTTTGTTATCATACACCGTTATGATTGTCCGGGAGCTTTCCACTTTATTGATCCACCTTATGTGGGCAGTAATATGGGGCATTATAGCGGCATGTTCAATGAGCAGAGCCTCAAAGAACTGTTAGGGTTGTGTTCTACATTGCAGGGAAAATTTATGCTTACAATGTATCCTAATGAATTAATCAAAGATTTTGCAGAACGTTTTGGGTGGAAAGTTCACGAAGTCGAACGGCAGGTGTCTGCTTGTAAAACCGAATACAGGAGAAAACAATCTGAATGGATGGTATGCAATTATTAAAGACCATTTAACCACCCTTTAAACGATTTTCAAAAAGAATTAATATTAAGGGTGGTTGTGTGTGTTTTTGTTCATTTGGTTTTGAAAAATTGTGCGTTTGGTTTTTGCGATTATAAAATGAAACTATACAACAAAATAAAATAATTGTAATTACAATGCTTCTATGACAAACATTAGAATTAAGATGATATTGAACTCAAATGTTTTTCTACTTTCTTTAGTATCTTATTTATTAATAACTTGTTCAACCTCTCGATACAATACATACATTACTTCTCCGTTGCCTGTTGATAAGTTGAAAAAAGATGTCGATAAGGCACAAAGATTACTTGTCAAATACCAACCAAGGTTAGATTGGTACATCACAGAAGATAGTTTGAATGCCAAGTTCGATTCGCTTCGTAACAATATTACTGCTCCAAGGACATCAGAAGAGTTTTTTGAAAACTTATTGCCTGTTATTTATTCAGTCAAACAAGGACATGATAGATTAAGACCAGCGCTTCTCAAGCAAAAAGCGAACAGTAAAGGGATTAAAGCGCCAATAGCACAGTTTGAGTATATGATTGATGATAATCGCCTTTTTATTGTCAAAAATCAATCTGCTGACAGGACTATACATGCAGGAACGGAAATAATTGCAATCAATGGCGAATCTGCACAGAAAATATTGAAAAAATGTTACTCTTCGTTTACTTCTGATGGTTATAATACAACATTTTTTTCTCGACATGCAGCAAATAATTTTCAAAAAATTTGTAATGTATTGTATCCCGAATGGAGAGATAGTATTTATTTTTCATTTCAAAATGATGAAATTGTTTTTCAGCATCCTGCATTTTGCTATCCAATCTACAAGGTTCCAAACGTGCATTTGTGGTCGGAGAAGAAACAGGAGGAGCATATAATGGGACTGTAGCTGGCCGAATGAAAACAAAAACTTTACCTGCTTCAAAATTACGACTAACTGTTGGAATGATTGTAGTCCAACCGCATTACAAGTCTAAAATTGAAGGAAGAGGAATTTTTCCAGACAAAGAAATTGTACCAACAATTGAGAATCTAATAAAACAACAAGACCCTGAAATTGAATGGGTTAAGAATCAAATAATAAGTAATGAACTCCCTGAAAATATTAGCATAGAAGTACCTGAGTAATTACGTAACAAGTAAGTCAAGTTAATTTTTCGTCAAAGCCTCGATACTTTCCTGCAAAGTCTTGATTTTGCTTTCTGCATCGGCTTGTTTTTTACGTTCGTTCTCAACAACTTCGGGTTTAGCGTTGGCAACAAATTTATCATTGCTCAATTTAGTCTTTACCGATTTCAGGAAGCCTTGCAAATATACTAATTCAGTATTTAATTTTTCTAATTCTTCCTCCACATTAACACTATTTCCAAGTGGAACAGCATATTCTGTTGTTCCCACTAAGAAAGAAACAGCGCCGGACGATTTTTCTTCCACTTTGGAAATGCCCGAAAGATTACACATTTTTATAATAACAGTATCGAAATCGTTGTTGTAATCGCTTATGATTTCCAGACTTAAAACATCTTTATTCGGAATGTTCTTCTGCAAGCGAACCGTGCGAATATTTCCTATAACCTCTTTAGCTTTTTCAAAACCGGTTAAGAAGCTTTGCTCATAAGATCCGGGTAGAGGCATTGAGGCAATCATAATACTTTCTCCCGCTTCCCTGTTTGCCAATGCTTGCCATAGTTCTTCGGTAATGAACGGCATAAACGGATGCAGCATACGAAGTAAAGAATCGAAGAAACCAAGTGTAGCATCATACGTTTTCTTATCGATTGGTTGTTGGTAAGCCGGTTTAATCATTTCAAGATACCAGGAAGAAAATTCATCCCAGAATAATTTATAAACAGCCATCAAAGCTTCAGACAAACGGTATTTGCCGAATAAATCATTAATTTCTTCAATTGTTTTACTTAATTGTCCGGCAAACCATTGAGTAGCCAGACGGGAAGATTCCGGTTGTGTGATGTCAGCGATTTCCCAACCTTTAATCAACCGGAAAGCATTCCAGATTTTATTGCTGAAATTACGTCCCTGTACACAAAGTTCATTATCGAACGGCAAATCATTTCCGGCAGGAGAAGTCAGCAACATTCCCAAACGCACGCCGTCGGCGCCGTATTCGTTCATCAAATCGATCGGATCGGGAGAGTTTCCAAGCGATTTAGACATTTTCCGTCCTAATTTATCTCTTACGATTCCGGTCAGATAAACATTTTCGAAAGGCATGTCCTTACGGTATTCATATCCGGCGATAATCATACGAGCTACCCAGAAGAATAAGATTTCCGGAGCGGTGACCAAATCATTAGTCGGGTAATAATACTGTATGTCTTTGTTTTCCGGTTTATTGATTCCGTCGAAAACAGAAATTGGCCACAACCAGCTTGAAAACCAGGTGTCTAAACAATCTTCGTCTTGACGCAAGTCGGCGATCGTGAGTTGTGAGTTGTGAGTTGTGAGTTGTGCTAATTCCAATGCTTTTTCGGGAGTTTCAGCCACAACAAAACCTCCTTGCGGAAGAAAGTAAGCCGGAATACGGTGTCCCCACCACAATTGGCGTGAAATACACCAGTCTTTCACATTTTCCATCCAGTGGCGGTAAGTATTTTTGAATTTGGGAGGGTGTAATTTGATTTCATCATTCATCACTGCATTTAATGCCGGTTTCGCTAATTGTTCCATTTTCAGGAACCATTGCATGGAAAGTTTAGGTTCGATAGGAACATCTGTTCTTTCCGAAAATCCGACTTTATTAGTATATGCTTCTACCTTTTCCAATAATCCGGCAGCTTCCAAGTCTTTTTCGATCTGCTTGCGAACGTCGAAACGATCCATTCCTGCATATTGTAAACCATGCTGATTCAACGTTCCATCGTCGTTGAAAATATCCAATACTTCCAAATTGTATTTTTCGCCAAGCATATAGTCGTTTACATCATGCGCCGGAGTTACTTTCAAACAACCTGTTCCAAATTCAATATCGACATATTCATCTTCTATGATAGGAATTTCTCGATTTGCCAATGGAACGATTACTTTTTTACCTTTTAAATGAGCGTTTTTCGGGTCATTGGGATTGATACAAACGGCTGTATCGCCCAAAATTGTTTCGGGACGCGTAGTCGCAATGATTGCATATTCCGGTAGAGACGTTGCGTGCAACGTCTCTACGATGCGATAACGCAAATAATACAATTTTCCTTGTTGTTCCTTGTAATTAACTTCTTCATCCGAAAGCGCAGTTTTTGCTTTAGGATCCCAATTGACCATTCTTACTCCACGATAAATAAGACCTTTATTATATAAGTCGACAAAAACTTTAATGACACTTTCCGAACGTTTTTCGTCCATAGTGAAACAAGTTCTGTCCCAATCACATGATGCTCCCAGTTTTTTTAGCTGCTCAAGGATAATTCCTCCGTGTTTATGGGTCCATTCCCAAGCATGTTCCAGGAATTGTTCGCGGGTCAGATCTGTTTTCTTGATTCCTTCTGCAGCGAGTTTGGCAACAACTTTGGCTTCTGTCGCAATAGAAGCATGATCGGTTCCGGGCACCCAGCAGGCGTTTTTTCCCATCATTCGGGCGCGGCGCACCAAGATATCCTGTATTGTATTATTCAGCATGTGCCCCATGTGTAACACTCCGGTTACATTGGGAGGAGGAATAACAATCGTATAAGGTTCCCGATCATCTGGTTCCGAATGAAAAAATCTGTTTTTCAACCAATATTGATACCACTTTTCTTCTACTTCCGAAGGATTATATTTACTTGCAATTTCCATTGATGATATATAATTTTAACCCCTAAATCCCCTGAAGGGGACTTCAGTTTCTGAAAAAACCGAAAGTAACTACGGTTTTTCACGTTCCAAGTCCCCTTTAGGGGATTTAGGGGTAGTTCGACTGCAAAAGTAAGAAATTTAAGGTGTATTTTGTCTTTTTTTATTTACTTTTGCATCATGCAAAATATTTTCTCACATATAGCATATCTTTTAATCGAACACGAATGTGTAATCATTCCCGGATTCGGCGCTTTGATACATACGCCTGTTTTATCAAAAAATGCTGATGAGAATGTATTTTCACCTCCCGGAATATCTGTGGGATTTAACTCCGAAATAAAACATAATGATGGAATTTTAGCGGATTCCATTAAAGAAGAACAAAAAATTTCTTACAATGAGGCCAATAAAATTGTTTCAGATTTTTCCCGTAAGCTAATTGACTTATTGAAAAATAAGAAAGAGGTTGCCATTCCACAAGTTGGCCTCTTTAAACTGTCGGAAAATAATAAGATTAGTTTCTCTCCGGCAATCGACCTGTCGGCAAATGCCGGACAATATGGATTTAAGAATTTTTATTTGCCTTTATTGTGTGAAATTAATGTATCCCCTGCAACAAAAGAGGAAGTAGAAAAACCAGAAGATAAACGTATCATTACAATTCCGTTGAGGAAGATATTACTTACTACAGCATCTGTGGCAGCTATTGTTCTGATTTTCCTATTATTTTCAATACCAATTGATAACAAGGAAATTCCAACCCAATATGCGGGAATGTTTTCTTCTTATATCCCGGAGCCTGTATCTCCTGTTGTCAATGTACCGGATTCTTTAGTAAATGAAAATATTACAAAACAAGATTCCATTTCAACAGAAATACCGGCACAAATAAATAAAGATACACTTAAAACAGTGGTCATTCCTAAAGCAGCAGTTATTGTTAAAGAAGAAATTGTTCCGGAAGTTAAAATCGATCCGGCAAATAGTTACCTTATCATTATAGCAAGCTTTCCCGATAGAGGCGGCGCCGAAAAATTGTTGCCTCTGTATAAAAAAGAATTTAATACTGCATCTATTATAGAAAGGAACAATCGCTCGCGTGTTTATATTCGCTCTTTTGAAGACAAGGAAGAAGCCGAATATTTCTTGGATAGGTTCAGGACAGAAAATCCCAGATTCAAAGATGCCTGGCTGTTTTGCAATAAAGCTAAAAGTTGAATAACTGAGCAATGGAATAACTGAATAATAGAATAACGGAATAATTGACATCCGTTATTCCGTTATTTTATTATTCAGTTTAAATTTTCAATTCTCAATTAATTATATTACCTTTGTGCCCGCTAATGCAAATTTTAATTAATAAATCAATTTAAACAAATGGCAACTAAAATCAGATTGCAAAGACATGGTCGCAAAGGGTACGCGTTTTACCACATCGTGATCGCAGATAGCAGAGCTCCACGTGATGGAAAATTTATTGAAAGAATTGGGTCTTATAACCCGAATACAGATCCTGCTACAATAGATTTGAACTTCGATAGAGCTTTGTATTGGCTACAAGTAGGGGCACAACCTACGGATACAACTCGTAATATCCTTTCCGCACAAGGTGTTCTTTTGAAAAAACATTTATTGGAAGGCGCTAAGAAAGGCGCTTTTAGTGAAATCGACGCAGAAAACAAATTCGAGGCATGGATTAATTCTAAAAATGCTAAATTGCAAGCCGTTCAATCTAAAAATAGTGAAGCTGTCCGCGCTGCTGCAAAAGCCAAATTGGAAGCCGAAAAAGCTGCCAATAAAGCTAAAGCTGCTGTTGTTGCAAAGAAAAGAGCTGCTGCTAATGCCGCTGCCGCAGAAGCTGTTGCTGAGCCTGTCGCAGAAGCAGAAACTCCCGAAGCTCTTGTAGCTCCCGCAGAATCATAAAATAAGGTTATTTTTTATAATATTAAAGCAAAGCTCTACATTAAGTTAGCTTTGCTTTTTTTGTTTGTATTTTTCCAATAATCGTTCGCAAGCATCTTCCAACAAATCCAGAACAAGTTCAAACCCTTTTGCACCGCCATAGTATGGGTCGGGAACATGATCCATGTCGAATTTAGTGCAAAATTCGGTCATCCTGTGAATTTTCTTTGCAGAATCGCTGTCGGGAGCTAACCGGTTTAAGGCAGCAATGTTCTGGTCGTCCATTCCGATGATCAAATCAAAATTGAAGAAATCATCATATTTTACGGGGCGTGAACGGGAATCTAAATTGTAGCCACGGCGTGCGGCGTATACCCGCATACGATCATCAGGCAGATCTCCTTCGTGGTAGTGGAGGAGGCCGGCGGAATCGATAAAAAATTGATTTTCCAAACCACGTTCTTTTACCATTTTTTTCAAAATACCTTCGGCAGAAGGGGAACGGCAAATGTTACCGAGGCAAACGAACAGTATTTTTGTTTTATCCATTTACTCAATAAATCTTTTTGTTAAATCTTCGAATGCATCAATTCTTCTATCGCGGAAGAATGGCCACCAGCGGCGTACTTGTTCCGAGCGTTGCATATCAAGTTCTATCACTAAACATTCTTCTTTATCGTTGGAGGCTTCGATCAAGATTTCCCCTTGGGGACCGGAAACAAAGCTATTTCCCCAGAAGCAGATTCCATGCGTTCGTCCGGATGGGTCTGCTTCATATCCGGTTCTATTCACTGAAATTACGTGCAATCCGTTTGCTATAGAGTGGGCTCGTTGGGAAATGATCCACGCATTTTTTTGTCGTTCTTTTTCTTCCGGAGCATCAGTCGATTCCCATCCAATGGCAGTTGGATAAATTAACAGGTCGGCTCCGGCTAAGGCCATTAACCGGGCAGCTTCAGGGTACCATTGGTCCCAGCAAACCAAGACGCCTAATTTTCCTAATGAGGTTTGAACAGGTTGAAAACCTAAATCGCCCGGTGTAAAGTAGAATTTTTCGTAATAAGCAGGGTCATCAGGGATGTGCATTTTGCGATATATTCCTGCAATTGTTCCATTTTTTTCGATGACAACAGCTGTGTTGTGATACAGTCCGGTAGCTCTTTTCTCGAATAAAGACAATACTAATACAATTCCCAGCTCTTTTGCCAAAGTTCCGAATGTTTCAGTCGAAGGTCCCGGAATGGTTTCTGCCAAGTCAAACAGTTGTGTATTTTCTGTCTGGCAAAAATATAAAGAATTGTGCAATTCTTGTAATACGATTAATTGGGCGCCTTTTGAAGCGCAGAACCTGATATTCTTTTTAAGCTTTTCAATATTCTCCTGAATATTTTCTGTATTGGCTTGTTGGATTAAGCCGACTTTTAGAATTTCTATTAATGCTTGTTGCATAACTCAATCTTTTTTACAAAAATAAAAAATAATTTCATTTGTTTGGTGTTTCCTATCCTTCGTCTTTGGGAGTATCATTTTCAGAAAGCATATTTTGCTAATAACCAGTCAATTATATTTTTTTTCTGTATCCCTTCAATAATGACATTGTCGTAGTCAAGTGTCAAAAGATATTTTGGATAGTTGTCTCTGATATTTCTAAATGACGAAATTTCTCTCTCGAAAGTTTTTTCGTCATTAACAGTGTAAGCAACCTGATAATATTCTCTTTCATTGTTGGCTTTTTGTACGATAAAATCTACTTCTTTGTCATTGTTTTTGCCAACAAAAACCTTTCCACCTCTGCGCAAAAGTTCCAAATAAACTACATTTTCCAATTTATGCCCCAAATCTGTATCGTATTTATTCGCTTGAGTGATATTTCTCAAACCTAAATCAATCATATAATATTTTTCATTGGTTGATAGCAACTCCTTGCCTTTTATATCGTATCGCGGTGCAGCATAAAGAATGTAAGATTCTGTAAGATACCCGATTAATTTTATAACGGTGTTGTGAGAAATTTTTTTGTCGGAGTTTTTGTTTAATTGTTTGGCAATGTTAGTAGGCGACACCAAAGAGCCAACGGAGTTAAACAAAAACTCTATTATTCGCTGTAGATTGTTTAAATTACGCAATTTATGCCGCTGAATAATATCTTTTCCAATAATCGTATCGTAAATTGATTGCAGATAATCATTCACAAGTTCAGTGGCGATTTTTGAAAGATTAACGGCTTCCGGGAAAGAAGAATTATTGATAAATTGCCGGAAAAGACGGTCGGTATTCTTTTCTTCAGAAAAAGCGAGCGCATATTCGGCAAAAGAAAATGGGTGCAAATTAATTGCAATGTAACGACCTGTCAGCAAAGTTGTTAATTCGCTTGAAAGCAAATAAGCGTTAGAACCTGTAATATAAAGGTCAACATTTTTCTTTACGAACAGACTATCAACGAGTCTTTCAAAATTAGTTATTAACTGCACTTCATCAAGAAAAACATAATTTTTTTGATTAGGATTTATTTTGGACAAAATTTCGTCATAAAGAACAGTCCAATCGCTAAATTTTATATTTTCCCGTTCTTCAAAGTTGAAAAAAACAATATTTTTAGGATTAACTCCTGAGGACAATAATTCATTGCGAAACGCTTCCAAAAGTGTAGATTTTCCGCAACGGCGCACACCTGTAATAACCTTTATTAAATCTTGATCTTTGAGTAATCGTAGTTTTTGCAAATAAATTTCTCTTGCTATCATGAGAATAAAATTTTTACAAAGATACGATTTATTGACGAAAAATACAAGTATTTATGTTTTTCGTCAATAAGCAATCGTAACGAGATAACTCAGATAAAATTTTCAGGAAACTGCATTGTTACACAATGTAGTGACCCATGTTGTTTGATTAAAGGCAAACAATTGATTCCGATAATGTCTCTTTCGGGGAATGCCAATTGCAACTGCTGTTTGGCTATTTCGTCTTGGAGAGAATTGTAGGTTGGGAACAATACAGCGCTATTGATAATTAAAAAGTTGGCATAAGTAGCCGGTAGTCTTTCTCCGTTATCATAAACGGCATTGGCCATAGGCAACGGGATAAGATGGTAGGGACGGCCTTCAATAGTTTTGAATTTTTTCAATTCATCTTCCATTTTCGACAGGGATTCAAAATGCTCATCTTCTTTATCGTCGCATTTTATGTATGCAATGGTTTCAGGATTACAAAAACGTGCCAAGGTGTCGATGTGGCTATCCGTATCATCGCCGACTAAATATCCATTATCGAGCCAGAGGATGCGTTTTGCTCCGAAAATCATTTTCAGGTAATCGCTTATTTCATTTTTATCTTTATATTCATTCCTGTTTTCGGATAATAAACACTTGCTGGTGGTGAGAATTGTTCCACAGCCATCGGATTCGAGGCTGCCACCCTCTAATACGCAATGCATCATATTTTGATAATGGACTTCAGGGACAAATGTGCCACTTGAAAATAACTTTTTAGTGATCTGATTATCATAATTAGCGGCAAACTTCATTCCCCAGCCATTGAAAGTGAAATCACAGATAAATGGATGTCCATGAGCGATTACGCTGATAGGGCCATGGTCGCGCGCCCAAGTATCGTTGATTTCCATCTCCCGAAAAATAATTTGCTTGTAATCAACATTTCCCAACGCCTGTTTCACATTGTCGATATTTTTACAAACAATCAATAATATTTCCCGTTTGATAATTTCTTTGGCAATCGATACATAACACGGAATAACTTCATCGAGAATATCTTTCCAATCGGTAGCTTCGTGAGGCCATGTGAGCATCACTCCACTTTGAGGCGCCCATTCTGCAGGAAATAATATATTTGCGTCTTCTTTCATCTAACGTTTTTGAATAGACAGCTCGTACCCAATGAATTATTTATTAATAAAATTCTCAACTTCTTCTTTTAATACCGGCAAATGCTTTTTGAGAATGACCCAAACAATTGAACTATCAATGTTATCGTAAGAATGTATTAGACGATTTCTAAAATCTACTATTTGTTTAGCATGAGTTAAAATGTAACTGGAATCTTCCTGTTTTAACTTGTTTACAACTTCCCCAATAATAGCCAACTGACGTTCTACTGCACTTTGAGTTTTCAAATCATTTTGGTAATCATCGAATGTGTCAATGTCTTTCAGAAAAGATTCTATTAGAGAAATAGAAGAGTGAATATCAAATAAATATTTGCTTACTCTGTCCATCGTAGATTAATTTTCGGGTTTGTTTAATTTCTTGAGTTAAATAAGGGTTCCGTAATGAATCTTCGGTAAGTAAATCGACTTTGCGGGCAAAAAGTTTTTCTAGTTCCTCCCATAAAATCATCAGTTGTTCTCCTTTTTCTTCCGGCGTAATATTTTCTGTTTCAATCAAAACGTCTATGTCGCTTGTTGTAGTATCAAAATGAGGAGTAAGTACTGAACCAAACAGATAAAACCGTTTTACAGCACTGTTTTTTTGCAGTACATTTTTCAACCCGATTTTGTATTCTTTCAATGCTTCCATAATTTTTTACAAATATAGAGATTAAATTTGAAACGGTAAAAAAATACTCTCAAACAAAATCAAGAGTAATTTTTATACAACTATGGGCTACATTAAAATTTAATATTTAGTATTGTGTATATATTACGGAAAATGAATCGACATAATAGTAACCAACCATACCATTTGAAAGATAACCAGACTCTGATGTTTTTTCTCCCGGACGTAAAGTTTTTTCGCGATAAGTTGTTTGTTCTTGGACAAAATTATCATCACAATTGTAAAGCACTGCTCTAAAACAATATTTTACAGTTATTGTTTGACCTGAAATATTCTCTATTTTCAATTCATCTGCTTTTCTTTCGCCTCTACAATTGGATCTGTAGGAATTTGATTTATTTTCTATATAAACAAGAGCTTTTCCATCACTGTAACTTCTTTTTTGCAACACATTGGCATTTGGATTTACTATCGTGTTTCCTTGTGTGTCTTGATTACTTGTGTTTTCTTGTTTAATCCTTTCTATTTCTTGTTTTAGTTTTAGTATTTCTAATTCTCTATTATATCTGCTTGCATCGCTTTCGATGTTAAGCTGTTGATATGCCTGTGCATTTATACCAACTCCAAAGCAGATAACTGCTACTAAAATCAAAAAAAATTTTTTCATTATAAAAATTAGTTTAACGTCCACTCCTTTAAGCAGACAAAAATCAATGTATTTTACACGTATTAAAGAAATACATGTAAAATACATTGTTGTTTTTAATGTTTACTTGCATCTATTTTTCCTGTCCCATTACATTCCAGGCATTTTACACTATGATAAACAGGGTCTTGTCCTGTACCATGACAACGAGGACATGTTTGTACTGTTGAAGGGAAATCCGTTTTCTCCAAAGGAGGAGGCGTGTAGGAAGGAGAAGAACTTGAACTACCTGAATAACTTGGATAATTGCCTTCCGCGCTTCCTAAAGCTACAATTGCAAAAACTACTATTAATGAGAATTGCAAAATGAGATGAATTTTTTTCTTTTCCATACGATTAAAAAAATTAAAAATGTTATTAAATAAGAAATTATATCCACTATATCGAAAGTACCTTTGATTATTTTGAAATATTGTAAAAATTCGAGTATGAATGGCAATGTTGCAGCAAGATAAAACAGGAATTTATTCGCCACGCTTCGATTGTAAAATTGTACTTGTAACAATAGGAGTGAAATGTACCAAAGCACATCAGCGAAGCAAAAAAGGAAGAAATAAGTAAAAATATTGCCATTTTGATATCGAATGTCAATTTTTATTAATTCTAAAAATTTTGTTTGATGTAATGGTGCAAGAAAAATCACATCTTGCCGGCAAGTTGCATAAATACGAGCTCCAACAATAAGTAACAATATCGCTATATAAATCTCTTTTTTCATTAATAGAATATAATTTCCTTTCTTTCTTATATATTTTTGGCGGCTCTCCCGTCGTCGAATTTTTAATTTTTGACATAAAAAAAGCGGACTTACATTATCCGCTTTCTGAGGTTGTGAGAATTACCTGTAACTGCAAACAAGCAAGCCCGCATTCCTGCGAGCGTTCGCTTTTTATTTTTGCAGTTACTTTGAAACTTCTCACATTTCAGAAAGCAAAAATAGCAAAACGCTATTTATATGTCTTATTTCGTGCTGGTTAGCACGTTGTTTTATTTTATGTCATACGTAAACTTCGTTAATAATTAAACACAAAAATATAAAATATTTTGAAAAATGCAATTTATTTACATTAATTTTTTCTTTGCTTCATTCCAATACTCTTCCATTTCATCCAATGTCATCTCTTTTAATGTACGATTGTTTTGTAAAGCTTTTTGTTCCATATAATTAAAGCGATTGATGAATTTTTGGTTTGTCCGTTCCAAAGCATTATCAGGATTTATTTTATATAGACGGGCAGCATTAACCAAGCTAAAAAACAAGTCGCCAAATTCGGCTTCTATTTTATCTTGATCCATTTGGTTTATTTCTTGCTTCAGTTCTGTAAATTCTTCCTGAACTTTATCCCAAACATCTTCTTTTACTGTCCAGTCAAAACCTGCATTGCGTGCTTTGTCTTGAATACGGTGAGCCTTGGGGAGGGAAGGAAGAGAGGCCGGAACGCCTTCCAATACCGTTTTGTTTCCTCCTTTTTCTTTTAATTTGATTTGTTCCCAATTGAGTTCAACTTGTTTGGAGGTTTCTATATTCTCGTCTCCAAAAACATGTGGATGTCTGAAGATTAATTTATTGCAAAGCGTATCACATACATCTTTTATGTCGAAAACGCCTTTTTCTTCGGCTATTTTTGCATAGAAAACGATATGGAGCAATACATCGCCGAGTTCTTTTTTTATATCATTATTATCATTTTTAATAATGGCTTCACACAACTCAAATGTTTCTTCAATAGTATTGGTTCGCAAACTTTCATTGGTTTGTTTCTTATCCCAGGGACATTTTTCACGTAACTCATCCATTATGTCGAGTAAACGGCCGAAAGCTTGTATTTTTTCTTCTTTATTATGCATCTCTAATTGTTTTACTCCACCCCTAAATCCCCTAAAGTGGACTTGAAAAGTGAAAGACCTTAGTTAACTATCAATATTTAGCAACCTCAAAAGTCCCCTTTAGGGGATTTAGGGGTGAGGTTGTTTCTGAATCCTTTTAACTCCTTGATTTAGAAATGAAATATATTTTTCTATATCTCTATTATAGGCATGAGAAGGCCCGATAGGCATACCTTCATTGTCGAGGATAACATAAAAAGGTTGTGCATTGGCTCCGAATTTGCTTCTTTGTAAATAACTCCATTTGTCGCCGATTGTCTTCAAATTACGTTTTTTCCCGAACTCTTCTATTTGAATTGTTTGCGGTAGAGGCGTTTTATCATCTACATACAAAGAAATTAAAACAAAATCATTATCTATTATTTGTTTTACCCTTGGGTCAGACCAAACTGTTGCTTCCATTTCCCTGCAATTGACACAACCATATCCGGTAAAATCTATCAATACGGGTTTATTATGTTCTTTTGCATATTGCATTCCTTCTTCAAAGTCTAAAAATTGAGGACGTACTTCTCCATGATATAAATTAAAATCTTGTGTGTAAAGAGGAGGAGAAAATGCGCTGATAGCTTTCAAAGGAGCTCCCCACAATCCGGGAATCATGTATACGGCAAACGAAAAAGAAATAATGGCCATGAATATTCTGGGTACTGAAACGTAGTCTAAATCACTGTCGTGTTTAAATTTGATTTTTCCAATCAGATATATTCCCAATAAAATAAAGATTATAATCCATAATGATAAAAAGACTTCTCTGTCTAATATACGCCAGCCGTAGGCTAAGTCGGCTATGGATAAAAATTTTAAAGCCAAAGCTATCTCTAAGAAACCCAGTACAACTTTAACGGAATTGAGCCATCCTCCGGATTTGGGCATATTGTGCATGATTGATGGAAATATGGCGAATAATGCGAATGGGATGGATAAGGCCAATGCAAAGCCAAACATGCCGATTGCAGGTCCCATAATATTACCTTGCAAGGCTGTTTGTACCAATAAATTTCCAATGATTAGTCCGGTGCAGGAGAACGAAACTAAAACCAAGGTAAATGCCATGAAGAAAATGCTCAGCAATCCGGTGGTAGAATCGGCTTTTCTGTCTAATTTAGTTGTCCATGACGAAGGTAATGTTAATTCAAATGCTCCAAAAAATGAGATTGCAAATAAGACTAACAGTCCGAAAAATAGTAAATTAAATATAGCGCTTGTAGAAAGTTCATTCAATGCACTGGCTCCAAATATAATGGTAATCAGTAATCCGGAAACAAGATATATAATGATTATGGAAAGTGCATAAGTGAACGCATCTGAAATTGCTTTTTTATGATTTGATTTGGAACGTTTTAGAAAGAAGCTTACAGTCATTGGTATCATTGGCCAGACACAGGGGGTGATTGTCGCAATTAATCCTCCTAAGAATCCATATAATAAAATCAACCACCAAGAGTCTGCTGATGTTCCTTTGGAGCCAAAGTCTTGCAATTCTTTAATTACAGGCCTCCACCAATCCGGTTGTGTTGCTTCCGATACGGTATTTTGTTGTTCTATAATTGGTTTTACAGTATCTTTTACTATACTATTTTCATTTGCAGTAGTTATGTTAGTAGGATTTTTTGTTGTTACTGCATCTTCTTTTTTTTCTTCGACGGAGGCGCTTTTTCCGGCAGGTTTAATATTTTGAAGAGATTCCGGTAGGTCCTTTTTGTTGAGTTCAAAAGGCTCGGAAGTAGGAGGGAGGCACATTGTATTATTACATCCCATAAAGGTTACTTCTCCTGTAATTTTGAATTTCTCGGAATCTGTAATTTTAATTTGTTGAATAAATGTGGCGGATTTTTCAAACCATCTCAATTCCAAAGAGAACATTTTGTCGTATAGTGTTGTTATCTTTGATGTAGTAAAGATTTTTCCGACAAGTTCAGCGCCTTCCACGGTATTGAAATCAAACGCAGTGGAAACCGGTCCGCCTTCGGGCAGGTTCATGTCATATAAATGCCAACCTCTGTCGATAGAAGCTTGAAGCAAGATTTCACTTTTTTCATTGATAGAAAATTCCCATTTTATGGGTTCTACGATTTGGGAAAAACTTGCTTGACAAAAATAAAATAACAAAAGAATACAAGAAAGATACCTGAATTTCATACTTTATTTATATTTTTGGCACAAAGATAGCAAAAATGACTCTATGATAATATATAATAAAAGATAACTTATGGAAACAGTATTAAAAGAAACATCGTCTCAAGGGAAATCATCAAAGTTAAAAAAATGGTTAAGTGGCAGCTTGATTATCTTAGTGTTAGTATTGGGCGGTTTTGTATATTTTCACTATTTCTTTGTATTCGGAACAGGTGTTAAGTCGGGACAATTGAATTATGTAGTACATAAAGGTTATATTTTTAAAACGTATGAAGGAAAATTGATTCAGGCCGGATTCAACAATAGCAATAGTCGGGATGCAAATTCTACCATTGTTCAATCCAATCAGTTTGAGTTTTCCATATCTAAGAAAGCGGTAGCTGATAGTTTAATGCTTTTGGGTGGCCGTGAAGTTGATTTAGGTTATATAGAATATAAAAACGCTGTTCCCTGGAGAGGTAATAGCAAGTATGTTGTAGATAGGATCGTGGCTGTAAAATGAAGTTTTAAAAAAGTAGCCACGAATTTCACGAATATACACTTTTTATTTAGTGTTATTCGTGAAATTCGTGGCTTTTATATCAACAATTTAACGCTTGCTCCAAATCGTCTTTAATATCATCAATATGTTCCAGTCCGACGGAAAGGCGAAGCATATCGGGATAAATTCCGGCAGATAATTGTTCTTCTTCGCTCAGTTGACGATGAGTGGTTGATGCCGGATGAGTGATGAGGGTTCGCACATCTCCGACGTTTGTCAGGTGACTGATTAATTTCAGACTTTCCACAAATTTAACGGTGTTATCTCCTTTTACTCTGAAAGTCAGCACTCCGCCAAAACCGTTTTGCAAGTATTTTTTTGCCAGCTCATGATATTTGTGGTTTTCTAATCCCAGATAATTTACATCATAAACTTTCGGATGGGTTTGAAGCCATTGAGCCAACTCCAAGGTTGTTTGGCAAATGCGGTCAACACGAACGGAAAGAGTTTCCACTCCCTGTATTAACTGCCACGAGTTGAAGGGACTGATGGCAGGACCCATGTCTCTCAGGTTTTCTGCAACACAACGCATGGTAAATGCCACGTTGCCGAATTTTTCCCAGAATTTGATTCCATGATATCCGACTGAAGGTTCGCTGTATTTAGGAAATTTGCCGCTTCCCCAATTGAAGTTGCCTCCGTCTACGATAACGCCTCCCATGCTGTTACCATGTCCTCCTATCCATTTAGTGGCGGATTCTACAACAATATTGGCGCCGAATTTGATAGGCTGGGAGAGATAACCTCCACAACAGAATGTATTATCAACAATCAGAGGAATACCATATTTTTGAGACAGTTTAGCCAATTTTTCAATATCGGGAATATTGAAATATGGGTTTCCTATATTTTCGGTGTAAAGAGCCTTTGTGTTTTCGTCAATTAATTTTTCCATTTCCTCGGCAGAATCATCCTTGGCTTTGCGGGCTTCGATTCCTAAATCTTTGAATGAAACGAAAAATTGATTGTAAGTTCCGCCATATAAATAAGGTGATGTGACAAAATTATCTCCGGCTTTCATGATATTCATGATGGTGATCATTTGCGCCGATTGCCCTGATGCCAAAGCGACGGCAGCAACTCCACCTTCGAGAGCGGCCATGCGTTGCTCAAAAATTGCGGTTGTAGGATTATTCAGACGGGTATAAATGTATCCGGGAATATCCAAATTAAATAAGTCTGCTCCATATTCGGCAGAATTAAATGTGTATGCTGTTGTTTGATATAAAGGAACCGCACGCGAATTGGTGTGGTCGGGCTTATATCCTGCATGCACTTGCAGCGTTTCAAAATGAAGTTTTTTATCCATAAATGTTTATGAGTTAATCATTTTACTAATATATTTCCCGATAATATCAAATTCCAGATTGACAATCGTTCCTTTTTGAATTTGATGAAAATTAGTGAATTCATAAGTATAAGGAATAATCGCCACTTGGAAACTGTTTTTTTGAGAATTGCAAACTGTAAGGCTGACGCCATTGACACAAACCGAACCTTTTTCAACCGTGAGGTATCCTTTTTTTGCCATTACCTCGTCATAAGCATATTCAAAAGTATAATACCAACTGCCGTCGGCCTCTTTTACTTCCGTACAGATTGCCGTTTGATCTACATGGCCTTGTACGATATGCCCGTCTAAACGGCCATTCATTAACATACTTCTTTCCAGATTGACTTTATCTCCGATTTTTAAAACGCCTAAATTAGATCGTTCCAATGTTTCTTTGATAGCCGTTACGGTATATGTATTATCGGTTATGCTTACAACAGTAAGGCATACGCCATTATGTGATACGCTTTGGTCTATTTTTAATTCATTCACGAAAGAACATTGCATGGTAATATGCAAATTTCCCTGATCTGCTTTTATTTTAACGATTGGAGCAGCTTCTTCTATGATTCCAGAAAACATAACAAATAATTTTTTATTTTAACCACGGAGTTACACGGAGTAATTATTCACGGAGTGTTATTATATAAAACTCCGTATAACTCTGTGAAATAAACTCTGTGAAACTCCGTGTTTAAAAACATTCATTCTTGACGACAAAATTAGAAAAAATAATCCAAAGTTTGTTCATAGAATTTTTTACATTCTTTTTTTCCTAAAGTTTCGTTATGCCACAAGCTGACGAAAGTACCATTGACAGATTTTACGGCATCCATTAATTCTTTTACCAATGCTAATCCATTTTCTTCCGTAAGATTCATATAATCTCTCAAAGTCCCTTCCATATAAGTGAGCGGATATAGCCTTAATGATGTCTCCCGATTCGAGGATAAGTCAAAGAAATTAAATGGTTTACTGGTCGAAGCCCTGAAGCCGGCTTGATCTGCATATCCCAGAGTAAAGTCGTATTCAATGCCGTTTTCGATAAAGCTTTTATAAGTTGCGGGAAAATCAAGCAACAGAAAATGTGATCGGCTCAATACTATTTTTCTTTCCAAGATAGATGATAATCCGGATATTTCTTTTTTTAATTTAATTTCATTGGTGTTGGAAGCAAAAGAAGGATGAATGCCGACTTTACCGGTTTTCTCCAATTGTTTGATTAAATGCTGAAAATGTTTATTCCTGGGGTTCAATCCCCTGTCGTATTTGCCTTTTTCAGAAAAGAGGATGAAGTAATAAGTATCTAAATGATATTTTTCCTGAAGCATCCGGATATAATCATAAGAATCGAAGGGATCTTTTTTCAAATGAAGCAATACTGCGATTCTATCGACGACTTCTTTTAATTTGAAGCTGACCGAAAGTTTCAACAAGCCTCCGATGCTCCTTATTATACCTTTGTGTTTGTAGGCGTAGGCGTTATCAATATCATAAGTCGCCAAATATTTGGTTTGGGAAAGTTCAAATTTTAATGCGGGAATTGCCTCTTGTAATTTTTCTGCAAATTTCAGAATAACGATGTCGATAAGAGGTTTTTGTAGAAAACCTAATTGATAAGCAATACTTTCCGTTCCCGGAAACCTTTCGTATTTGTCTTTTTTATGCGGCAGGTATTCTTCATATCTGGAAAGGAGGAAGAATGCCAATGAAAAAATGTCAAAAGGTAAAAGAGAACGTTTGTGGAAAGTTTGGAAGAATATGATCTCATTTTCAAAAATATAAAAATCAATTATTTGCTCCCTGATATCCGTTTCAATAATTATAGGGTGACGACATATAAAAATTTCGTCTGATACAGGTTGCGGTGCATACGAAATTTTCAGAGCCGCTTGATTGAATTCGTCTATGGATTCTGTTAGTTGATAGTTGATTTTTAAGTGTTCTTTGAATATAACATTCATAATAAATGTTATTCTGGGAGTAATTTTGGGGGTATAAATCGTAAGAATCATGTGAATAACTGAATAACTGAATAACTGAATAACTGAATAACAGGAAAATTCAGTTATTCAGTTATTCAATTATTCAATATTGTTTAAGAAGACAAAGGTACAAAAAAACACGTAAGAAATTAATCTTACGTGTTTTTAGGATTATAAAATTGTACTAATTAATTATTCTATCGAATATCGAAAGCAATAACAGCTCTGTTCTTTTCATTTATATCAAACGGTTGAACCGAATCACCCTGGAATGATACTCTCAAATTATTTCTGTCAATCCCGTATTTGGTAGAAAGGAGACGGGCAACTTCATTTGCACGACGCTGACTTAATTTCATATTATATGCGGGATATGCAGTTTGCACATCGGCATAACCTGTAATAGAAACACGTACTTGAGGGTATTTGGCCATAAAACGGGCAATTTCGTCTAATTTATACATTTCGGATGGTCTAACATCCCATTTGTCTATGACGAAGAAAACTGTCACTTTTAAATGTTCTATTTCAGTATATGGTGATGGTGATGTTGGAGCTGGTCCAGGCACTACCTGTGGCGCCGGTTGTCTTTGCAAAATATCCTCTATTCTTCTTAAAGTAGCAGCAATATCTTCACAACAATCATTGCGTGTTGTATTTATAACAGCATTTACAGGAGCTATTTGAGTATTGCCACAGATAGGTTCATAGAAATATCTTTCTTTAAATTTATAAGTAAAACCTATCCCGCCATTAAATACTAAATCCATTGTATTTCCATCTCCTACACGGCGATCGAAAAATTCCGGCAATATCAAAGTGTTTCCATCTAAAAAGAAATCTACAGCGCTGCCTAAGCGGAAATTTAATTGCAAACCGGCTTTTCCCATGATACTGTTTACTGCCGTTCTACCATTGCTCATATATGCGCTTTTATCATCGTTTCCATCTTTGCTGTTCTCTGCGAAAGTATGTGCCATACCTACTCCGGCATACAATACAGGATTAAAAGCTGCTTTTGGATTGTATCGAGTAAAATAATTTTTCAAATTCAACATTAAATCAATTGATGCGGCCGCGTAAGTAACATCGTAAGAATAACCGGTTCCTTTGGGGGTAACAATTACATCATTCAAATTCAAATACCGGTCGGCAATTAATTGCGCACCACTTGGAGTTGTTCCGGATGTATAAGTATTTTGAATTCCACCCCTTCCTTCTCCATTTGAGTAATTTTTTCCGTTATACCAACTACCCAAAAAATAAGGCCCCAATGGGTCGCCATTTGCATCAACCTCTCCATATTGAGTATTTACTGCGAACCCATGTAACTTAGCTGTCATAGCGCTTATCTGAAGTCCCCAAACCGGCGTCCACCATTTACCTAAAGAAAAGCCTACCGTTGGAACATCGAACTGATCTGCCAATTTCCGATAGCGAGATTCTTCACTTTGCAGCATTGCAGCTCCACCGGAAAGAGAAAAGAACCAGTTGTCTTGAGGCCTGTTTTTAATAAAGGTTGTGCGTATAGCCTTATTTTCACTTGTTTTTAAAGTATCCTGCCCAAAGTCATTGGAGCGAATGGTTTGATACGAAGTACTCGTTTGATACGGAGATTGATACGACTGAGTCGTAGTTGTTGTCGTAGATGTATACGCATTAGATGCCGACGTTGTGCTTGGAGCTGTTGGAACTGTTACATACCTAATCTCTTGCGCATACATTCCTAAAGAAATCATGGCCAAAATAGTCAATAAAATTTTTTTCTTTCTCATAATTTAAATGTGTTTATTTTTCATTGTTCATATATAGTGTGTACATAAATTTAGTGCAAATATACGAATTAATTTTGTATAAACAATTACATTTTTTCGAAAATTTATTTTGTTTGCAAAGGTATAGTGGTAAATTATCCTTTTAAAGGCGTTTTAAGTTAAAAAATTAATCATGACTTATGAATATCGAAACAAAAATGAAATTTATTTTAAATAAGGTATGATATGTGCTTTATTAAGAAAACAATACTCTTATTTCGTAAAAATGTTGTATTTTTCTTTTGCATTATCAAATATCTTTATACCTTTGCGCCGTAATTAATAAACGATGAAGAATATTTTTACATACGGACTATTGCTAAGTATTATTATTCTCTTGGGAAATCAGGTAGAAGTGAGTTTGGCATGTATGTAACTTAAAAAAATATAAAGAATAATAAAAGCCTTTCTCGCTTCAAACCGGGAAAGGCTTTTTAGTTTGAAATTATTATATTATCAGAACTAATCGGTAGCATCGGAATTAATACGGAATAACTTCCGATGAATTCCGATAACTTCTTAAAAAAAACAAAAATATGTCGGACAGATTATTTATTTTTGACACAACATTGAGGGACGGAGAACAAGTTCCCGGATGTCAGTTAAACACTATTGAGAAAATTGAAGTGGCTAAAGCATTGGAAACTTTGGGCGTAGATGTAATTGAAGCAGGTTTCCCTATATCGAGCCCCGGTGATTTTAATTCGGTAATTGAGATTTCTAAAGCAGTTACGTGGCCGACTATATGCGCTTTGACACGTGCTGTGGAAAAAGATATTGATGTGGCAGCCGACGCATTGAAACATGCCAAGAGAAAACGTATCCACACAGGAATAGGAACTTCTCCCTATCATATCAAACATAAGTTTAATGCTACGCAAGAGGAAATTTTGGAACGTGCGGTAGCTTGTGTTAAATATGCAAAGAAATACGTAGAAGATGTAGAATTCTATTGCGAAGATGCAGGGCGCACGGATAATGAATATTTGGCTCGCGTGGTTGAAGCGGTTATCAAAGCTGGAGCAACAGTCGTGAACATTCCGGATACAACCGGTTATTGTCTTCCGGAAGAGTATGGCGCTAAAATCAAATATTTGATGGAAAATGTGAAAGACGTGCATAAAGCAATCCTATCAACCCACTGTCATAATGATTTGGGAATGGCGACAGCCAATACGATTTCGGGAATATTGAATGGCGCCCGTCAGGTTGAAGTCACTATTAATGGAATAGGTGAACGTGCAGGAAATACTTCACTTGAAGAGGTAGCTATGATTTTGAAAAGCCATAAAGAAATCGGTATAGAAACGAATATTAATACACAAAAAATATACCCGACGAGCCGGATGGTGTCGAGTTTGATGAACATGCCCGTACAACCGAATAAGGCAATTGTAGGTAGAAATGCTTTTGCTCATTCTTCCGGTATTCATCAGGATGGTGTTTTGAAAAACCGCGAGAGCTACGAAATTATCGATCCTAAAGATGTGGGAATAGATGATAATGCGATTGTGTTGACAGCCAGAAGTGGTCGTGCCGCACTAAAACATCGTTTGAATATACTCGGTGTTGATCTTCCTCAGGAAAAATTAGATTTGGTTTATGAACAATTTTTGAAATTGGCTGATACCAAAAAAGATATAAATGATGATGATATATTGATACTTGCCGGAAAAGACAGGGAATCTCAACGCATTAAATTGGATTATTTGCAAGTAACTTCCGGAGTTGGAATTAAATCTGTAGCTTCGGTTGCTTTGGATATTGCCGGAGAAAAATTTGAAGCCGCTTCGGCAGGGAATGGACCGGTTGATGCCGCTATCAAAGCTGTTAAGCAGATTATTCGTCGACAGATGACTATTCAGGAGTTCTTAATTCAGGCAATAAACAAGGGTAGCGACGATGTGGGAAAAGTACACATGCAAGTAGAACATAATGGTATAAACTATCACGGTTTTTCTGCTAATACCGATATCATTGCTGCTTCGGTAGAGGCTTATATAGATGCAATTAATAAATTCGTAAAATAAAAAATTATGACAAAGACATTATTTGACAAAATTTGGGATGCGCATGTTGTTTCGACTGTTCAGGATGGCCCGACTCAATTATATATTGACCGGCACTTCTGCCATGAAGTAACAAGCCCCCAAGCCTTTGATGGGCTGAGAAAAAGAGAATTAAAAGTATTTCGTCCGGAAAAAACAACGCTTTCTCCCGACCACAACATTCCAACTGTTAATCAGGATAAGCCGATTTCGGATCCGGTATCTAAAAATCAGGTGGATACATTAGAGAAAAATGCCAAAGACTTTGGATTGACTTATTATGGGATAATGAATCCTATGAATGGAATTATTCATGTGATTGGCCCTGAGTATGGGTATACTCAACCGGGAATGACGATTGTTTGCGGTGATAGCCATACGTCTACGCATGGCGCTTTCGGAGCTGTCGCTTTTGGAATCGGAACGAGTGAAGTGGAAATGGTGCTGGCTACTCAATGTGTTTTACAATCCCGTCCGAAGACGATGCGTATCAATTTCGAAGGGAAATTGAAACCCAAGGTAACTGCCAAAGATTTAGCCTTGTATATGATTTCGAAACTTACTACAGGAGGTGCGACAGGTTATTTTGTAGAATATGCAGGAGAGGCCATTCGCAATCTTTCGCAGTTACCTTGGGTTTCAATTTCCCTTCGAAATTGATAC
>Ga0123357_10000453_pt1 | contig 39621 bp, 31 predicted proteins | sample TergutEmb28metaG_FD_89873 | JGI IMG/M metagenome (GOLD analysis project Ga0123357, IMG submission 89873) | Embiratermes neotenicus P4 segment gut microbial communities from Petit-Saut dam, French Guiana - Emb289 P4 | ecosystem: Host-associated > Arthropoda: Insects > Digestive system > Gut ...
GCCATACCGAACGATATATTTCCGATGGAAACACAAGTCAACCGCCGCACTCCGCGCATAGGCGCGGACCAGCATTCCTCTGCCGCCTGAAGGCGGCAGTCCCCAGCCGGAGGTTATGATGGGGGTGACGACGAACGAACAAAGCCGGGACGAATCAAATAGACCCCAGGAAACCTGGGAGCGGTCCCGAAGGCGGCGTTGTTCTCCACCTCCTTCGGCCACACACATCAAGGAGCCAGATACGACAACGCAATGCCCGTAAGGCCCTGCGTGGGCACAGGACGGTACGACATCGGCAACTTCGTGCGCCAGCCCAGGAGGGCAGGATGTCAGGAGCCCTTCCGCAAAAGGGACGCTCCAGACGGCAGGCCGGTCCCGGCTCACTCAAGCCCTGGTGGATCTGGTCTTCACCGGCCCGCACGAGTTTTCGTTGTCCTGCTCCTGGCTGGCTTTGCCTTGCCCTTCGCTGCCTTGCCCTTCACTGCCTTGCCCTTCGCTGCCTTGCCCTTCACTGCCTTGGCTTTCACCGCTTTGGCTGTGGCTGGCCTGGCTTTGACTGGACTGGCTTTGACAGCTTTGGCCTTCACCGGTTTGGTCTGTGACAATCCGGCTGCTGCCGAGCCAGCTCCGGCCGGTTTCGCCTTCGCGGAACGTGCGGATCTGGTCTCTGCGGATTTCTTCCCGAAGGCCGCGCCGCCATCGCCGACCTCCCCGGCATAGAGTTCGGGCTTGAAGCCGAGTACGATCCTGCCGCCGATCTCGAGCAGCGGGCGCTTGATCAGCGACGGCTGCGCGCTCATCAGTGCCAACGCCTTGTCCTCGGTCAGTCCGGTCTTGTCCGCCTCCCCCAGTTTGCGGAAGGTCATCCCGGCGCGGTTGAGCAGCGCCTCCCAGCCGACCCTTTTGCTCCATTGCGCGAGCTTCGAAGGCGCAATGCCGGAGAGCCTGTAATCGTGAAAATCGTAAGCAACGCCCTGCGCCTCCAGCCAGTCGCGCGCCTTCTTCACGGTGCTGCAGTTGCGGATGCCGTACATTGTGAGGGACACAGCTGAAACTCCTGATTTGGGATCCTGAAAGCCCGGCTTATCCGTAACCCGGATCTCCTTTCCTGCAACTTGAAATTTCCAGTTTTCTTCAACCCTGTCGCCGCAGCTGTGCGATGGCCGGCTTGCCGAATCCATGCGCCCGGCTTCGCGGACCTTTTTGCATCTTCGCCCCCTCCCCCCAGGCACCCAGGGCGCCTCAAAGCGCGCGGCCGACCTTTCTCCAGCCACAACCTCCCGTGGCTCAACATGTGAACACCCCTGCAAAAGAGGCAGCGTCCCTCCTGGCCTCGTGGGTCCGGGCTTGAAACGCCCCTTTGCCTGTGCAAAGCACAGAGCCATGCCGCTGCAAGATTTTCTGGCCCTTTCCGCCGCCTCCCTGGCCGCGATCTTCATCGCCCAGATTTTCATCCTGGGGCTTTCCCGCCTCCCCAAAGCGCGTGTCGCACTGGCGCAGTGTGCCCTCATCATCGCTCTCACCCTGGCGGGGGCGGAGTTCTTCCCCGATGTCTACGGCAGTGTCTGCCTCGCAGCGCTTGTCCTGTTGCTGGCACCCCCTCTGCTGTCGCAGCGCGCCAACCGGGCCGCGATCTGCGGGCACCATGTCAGCGCCGCGCGCTGGATGCGCCTTGCCGCAGTGCTGCGCCCCACCGCCCTGATGCGCGCCGATGCCGCCATCCTGGCGGCGCGCTGCACCCCCACCGCGGCGCAATGGGTCGCAGCGCTGGAGCGCATCCGCGCCGCGGATCCCGATCAGCGCGCACATATCGCACTCGAGAAGCAGCTGGCCGTCCATGACTGGCGCGGCGTGGTCCGCACCCTCGACGCCATGTCACCCGGGATGTTCTCTGTTTCGGCGCTGGTTGCCATCCGCGCCTTCGGCGAGACCGGCGCCACCGATCGCATGATCCTGTCTTTCCTCCCTTGCGGTGAACCCGGCTTCCCCCCGCAATTGCGCCAACTCGCCCAGGTCCTGGTGCTGGCCTTCTGCGGCCGCGTCGATGCCGTCCGGCGCGCCCTCCATAACCAGGCCCGCGACTTTACTCCGGCGTGGAAACTGCTCTGGACGGCAACCGCATTGCAGGCCGCCAGCCGCGGCGACGAGGCCGAGCGGCTGCTGGCAACGCCCTCCTCTCTCACGGCCGCCGAACAGACCGCCCTCGACTGGCGCGCCGCCCACCCCGCCCCGCCTGCAACCCTGTTGAGCGCAGCGACACGACAACTGCTTGCCGATCTCGAGGCGGAGACGGTCGAGCAGACCACGCCGCAGCCGAAGCTGTGGCGGGCCGCCCCCCTGACCCTGCTCCTCATCGCCGGCAATCTCGCCTTCTTCGCTCTTGAAGTCTGGACCGGCGATCCCGAGAGCACCGACACTCTGTTCGCGCTGGGGGCGCTGTGGCCCGATGCCGTCATCGCCGACCATCAATGGTGGCGGCTCGTCACCGCGATGTTTCTGCACGCCGGCCTCCTGCATCTGTTGTCCAATATCATGGCCCTGTGGATCCTCGGCAGGCTGGTTGAGAACAGTATGGGCTGGTTGCGGACGCTTCTGATCTATGGTCTGGGCGGGCTGGCCTCGATGGCCGGCGTGCTGGCAATGATGCAGCTTGCCATCATTGAGCCCAACCTCCTGGTCGGCGCGTCAGGTGCAATCTTTGCCCTTTTCGGTGCCATCGCGACGACACGAATTGCCGACTATCTGCACAGCCGCAGTCTGGCCGGTCGGCGGGATCTGCTGATGGTTGTCGCCATCCTCACCATCCAGTTCACCGTCGATATCATCGCCCCGCAGGTGAGCTTCCTCGCCCACGGACTTGGCTTTGCCGCCGGTGTGCTGCTTGCCGTCATCCTGCGCACGCGGGGGCGCAGCCACGATGCCGGTGCCATCGGCTGAGCCCCCCAAGCCCGGTCCCGCCCGGCCGGTTGGATGTCAGCGCGCCAGCGCCTCCTGAAAGCGCAGCGCTTCGCCCTGTGACGGGGTTTCTACTTCGCCCTGCCACATCACGCGCCGGCCCCGCACGAAAGTGCCCACCGGCCAGCCGGTCACGCGCATCCCGTCATAGGGCGTCCAGCCCGCGCGCGAAGCGATCCAGCGGTTGGTAATGGTCTCGCTGCGCTTCATGTCGACCACGGTGAGATCGGCATCATAGCCGGCCGCGATGCGGCCCTTGGCGGCGATGTTGAACAGCCGCGCCGGTCCGGCGCTGGTCAGATCGACGAAACGCGCCAGCGACAGGCGGCCGGCATTGACGTGATCGAGCATCACCGGCACCAGCGTCTGCACCCCCGTCATCCCCGAGGGCGAGGCGGGATAGGCTCTGGCTTTCTCCTCCAGCGTGTGCGGCGCGTGGTCCGATCCCAGCACATCGACGATGCCGTCCCGCACGCCGCGCCACAGGCCCTCGCGATGGGCGATGCTGCGCACCGGAGGGTTCATCTGCGCCAGTGTACCGAGCCGCTCATAGCATTCGGGCGCCGCCAGAGTGAGGTGATGAGGCGTCACCTCGCAGGACACCAGGTCCTTATGCGCCGCAAGCAGCGGGATCTCCTCTGTGGTCGAGACATGCAGGATGTGAATGCGTTTGCCGCTTTCCCGCGCCAGCCGGATCAGCCGCTCGGTGGCCCTGAGCGCCACCAATTCATCGCGCCACAGCGGGTGCGAGCGTGCGTCGCCCTCGACCCGGAGCGCCTTGCGCTGGTTGAGGCGGTATTCGTCCTCGGCATGAAACGCCGCCCGGCGCCCGATGGCCTGAAAGATGCGCCGCAGACTGTCATCGTCCTCGACCAGCAGGTCCCCGGTGGAGGAGCCGATGAACACCTTGACCCCGGCACAACCGGCCTGGCGCTCAAGTTCTGCCAGTTCGCCGACATTGGCGCGGGTGGCACCGACATAGAACGCGAAATCACAATGCATGCGATGGCGGCCAAGCGCCACCTTGGCGGCGATGTCGGCCTCCGTCACCGTCGTCGGCGTGGTGTTGGGCATCTCAAACACCGCCGTGACCCCGCCGAGCACAGCGCCCCGCGAGCCGGTTTCAAGATCCTCTTTATGCGTCAGCCCGGGCTCGCGGAAATGCACCTGGCTGTCGATGACGCCGGGAAGGATGTGCAGGCCCCTGCAATCGATGACCTCGCCCGCGCCCTGCGCATCGAAACTGCCCAGCGCCGCAATACGTCCGTCGCGAATCGCAATATCCCGCTCGCCCTCGCCGTCCTGGTTGACGACCGTGCCGGATTTGAGAATCGTATCAAACCGCTCGCTCATTTCTGTCGCTCCTCCCGGCCTCATCCGACTCGCGGGCTGTCGCCCCCCTGGAGCCCGCGGTCTACCACACAAAGCTGCAAGCCAACCCTGTCCTTTGATCTCCGATCATCGCCGCTGATCTCCCCGGGATAACAGCCAGGATCCCCCTCCACCCGGCAGTTGTCCTCCTTTCCTGCCACGCGACCGTCCGCCACGCTGTGGCCGATCCGCTGGCGGTCAAGGCCGCTCGTCTCCGCACCGTCGATACCACGCTCCACGGCATCCGGTGCGACGCAATTGCGCACTGGAAAGCGGTGTGGCGACCGCCGGACTGGCGCAGGCCCGCCTGCCCTGGGCAGGCCACCGCAGCGCGCACGCCCTGCCGCGTTGCTCCGGCGACAGCGCACGGACATGTGCGCTCTCCATCCTCGCGCTGCCCCCTCCCTGGATGGCGCCGCAGACAGGACCCGGCTTCTCCGCGACACCTGTTCCGGGTCCCCATCGCCGACGGTGCCGGCCCTCGTCCCTGCCCTCTCACCGCGATCCGGATTGCTCGCGCTTGACCACAGAGCTGCGATATCGGAGATTTGAACACTCCGCTCAGCCGCTGCTTCACCCCTCAGGCGATCCTTCTTCCAACTTCGGTGCCGACAAAACCTGGGATCCTGACATTGAGCCTGCCCGATCGATGCGATTGCCGCATCTGAAAGGTCGAGTCCCATTGCCGCATCCGCTCCATCCGATCACCGACGCCGACCCATCCGCAAGCGAAATCCCCTTTCGCGAGGAGGGCCCCGGCCCAATGTCTGCGAAATCTGCTGCCTCCTGTCTATCGATCCGCCCTGCTCCTTCTTCTCTCCACGGCAAGACTTCCCATGAGACATCTTCCCCTGAGACATCTTCTTTCCGCGTTCGCGCTCGTGCTTTTCCTGGCGTCACCGGTTTTCGCCCAGACCCCATCCGCACCAGCCAGCGAACCGCCTGCTGCCAGGGAATTCCTTCTCAACCTCAAGGCGGCACAGCGTGGGGATAGCGAAGCGCAGAACAATGTCGGCGAGGCCTATCGCGATGGTGAGGGCGTGCCTGAGGACGATGCCGAAGCGGTGCTCTGGTTCCGCAAAGCGGCAGAACAGGGTGACGCCGACGCCCAGCTCAATCTCGCCTCGATGTACGACCAGGGCCGGGGTGTCGCCCAGAGCGATGCCGAAGCCATGAAATGGTACCGCAAGGCCGCAGACCAGGGAGAGGCCACGGCCCAGTTCAATCTTGCTCTGATGTATGACCAGGGCCAGGGCGTCCCCAGAGACCCGGCCGAAGCTGCGAAATGGTACCGCAAGGCCGCAGACCAGGGCGGCGCCGAAGCCCAGCTTAATCTCGCTGTGATGTATGAGATGGGCGAGGGCGTGGCAAAAGACCCAGCCGAGGCTGTGAAATGGTTCCGCAAAGCCGCAGACCAGGGGGGCGCCAACGCCCAGTTCAGTCTCGCTCTGATGTATGACGACGGCCAGGGTGTCGCCCAAAGCGCCGCCGAGGCCGCAAAATGGTTCCGCAAGGCTGCAGACCAGGGACACGCCAAGGCCCAGTTCAATCTCGCTCTGATGTATGACATGGGCGAGGGCCTGGCAAAAGACCCTGCCGAGGCTGTGAAATGGTACCGCAGGTCTGCCGACCAGGGAAACGCCGGGGCCCAGCTCAATCTCGGGGTGATGTATTATCAGGGCACCGGGGTCGCACAGGACACGGCAACGGCGATGCTGTGGTTGCGCAAGGCGGCCGATCAGGGAGACGCCACCGCCCGGTCCAATCTCGCCATCCTTGCCGCGCAAAGCGCGCCTGGCGGGGCCAGCCGCGAACCGGGAAAGTTCTTCAGGGCCATCGCCGATCTGCTGCGCGAGCGGACATCCGCTCCACGCGACGAGGCCGGTCTGCGCAACAAGGCCGAAAACGGCGACGTCGATGCCCGGATTGAACTCGCAAAAATGTACCGCGATGGCCGCGGTGTGGAGCGCGACCCGGCGCAGGCCGTGCTGTGGCTGCGCAAAGCGGCCGATCAGGGCTCGGCCCGCGCCCAGGCCATGCTTGGCTTCATGTATGATGCCGGTACCGACATCGCCAAAGACGATGCACAGGCAGTGTTCTGGTACAAAAAGGCCGCCGACCAGGGCGACGCCGAAGCGCAGACCAATCTCGGAGTCAAATACGCCGACGGCGAGGGCACGCCAAAGGACGAGGCCCTGGCGGTCGCTCTCTACCGCAAGGCCGCTTCGCGCGGGATCGCGGTGGCCGGGAACAATCTCGGTTTCATGTATGAGAATGGCCGCGGAGTCGCACAGGACGATGTCGCCGCCGTCACCTGGTACCGCAACGCCGCAGAGCAGGGCTATGCCCGGGCTCAGTCCAATCTCGGCTACATGTATGAAGCCGGCCGCGGCGTCGAGAAGGACAATGCGCAGGCGGTGCTCTGGTACAAAAAATCCGTCGCGCAGAATTTCGCGCAAGCACAGACCCGTCTCGCCCGCATGTATGCCCGCGGCCTCGGTGTTGCGCAGGACCCTGCTGAGGCGGCGCTCCTGTTTCGCAAGGCCGCCGAGCAGGGCTATGCCGAGGGCCAGCTCGGTCTCGGCACCCTCTATCACGACGGCCGCGGCGTCCCGCAGGACGATCGCCAGGCCGCAGAGTGGTGGCGCCAGGCCGCCGAACAGGGCGAAGCCCGCGCCCAGTTCAATCTCGCCGTGATGTCCCAGGAGGGGCGCGGCGTCGCCCAGGATGCGGGCGAAGCCGTGAAATGGTTCCGCAAGGCCGCCGACCAGGGCCACGCCGAGGCCCAGTACCATCTCGCCTTGATGTATCGATCGGGTTCGGGCGTCGCCCGCGACCCTGCCCAATTCCTCGCCTGGCTGCGCCAGGCGGCAGATCAGGGCGCATCCGATGCACAGCACACGCTTGGCATTCTGTTTCGCGATGGCGACGGTGTCTCGCGCGATGATGTGCAGGCCCTGTCCTGGTTGCGCAGAGCCGCCGAACACGGCCACGCACCGAGCCAGGTCGATCTTGGCCTGCTCTGCGAGACAGGGCGCGCCCTCCCCCGGGATGACGCAGAGGCCGTCGCCTGGTACCAGAAGGCAGCGGACCAGGGGGACCCGTCGGGGCAGAGTCATCTCGGCCTGATGTACCGGGACGGCCGCGGGATTGCCCGCAACCTCGCGCGCGCCGTGGGGCTGTTGCGCAAGGCCGCCGTGCAGGGCAACGCCGAGGCCATCGATGCGCTGGCCAGGATCGAGGAGGGCGGTGCCGACAAGTAAGGCGCCGTTCCGCCGGCAGCTTGCCTGTTCCACCCTCGCGCCTCGCCGGCGGCCCGGAGCGTTTCCTGGTGGCCTCTTACGAATTCCGCTTCATCGCCCGCTCGATCCGGCGATCCGGCACAACCCACATCAGGGCGACGACAGCGTAAAAGCCCCCGGCAACCCAGGGGGCAAACAGCGCCGTCACCATCCCGATCGCGTAGAGAACCAGGGAGGCCTTGCCCTTGACATCGCGCCCCAGCGCATGGGCAAGCACAGTCTGCCGTCCATGGAGCCGGATAATGGCACGCTGCAGCAGAAAATAGGCGATCGCGGGCATGAGCAGCGCCAGCCCATACACCGCCGTGGGCACCCGGGCAAAATTGTTCTGGCCCATCCACCCGGTTGCAAACGGAATCAGCGAAAGCCAGAACAGCAGATGGATGTTGGACCACAATGTCAGGCCGTCCACGGCGGCACTGGCATGCATCAGGTGGTGATGGTTGTTCCAGTAAATTGCAATATATGTGAAGCTGAGAATATAGCTGAGAAAAACCGGGATCAGCGGTACCAGGTCTGCAGGTTCCGCGCCATGCGGGACCCTCAGCTCGAGCACCATGATGGTAATGAGGATGGCAATCACTCCGTCACTGAAAGCGTTCAGTCGCTCTGGCTTCATGTCCGCTGCTTTCAATTGGCCGCGATGTTTCCCGAAACGCCGGTCGAAATAGGCCGGACCAGGCTCGCCTTGAACCTGCCGTCCTCCGCCTCCGATTGCGAAAGCGTGACGCTGCATCCGTTTTGCCGGCACACCAGCCGACCCGTCGCCACCGCCGGTGTCGTCGTCCCGGGATAGCAGGCTTTGATGACGGCCATCACACCCCGCGAGGCGCGCAGATCAGGAAAACCGGGGATTGGCGACCGCCACCTCCCACTTTCTGTGGAAACCGCGCGACCGGGTGGCGAGCCGGCAGTCGCTCAACGACACCGGCTGTACAAAGGCCGCATCCTGCATCCTGAGCTGAAGCGTTCTGTCACCGGCAGCTGCGGGCATGTGAAGGAACTTGTGAGGCCCTGATCGCGGTCGTTTCTGCGCAGGGTCATCGCTTCGCCTGACCGTGGTTGGAAAGAATCGGATCCGGTCTTGGGACGACTGTCGTTTCTTTTTTCGGGAACAGGCATTGCGCCCGACCCGGCGTGTCGTTCTGTCGCAGGTCGCAGAACGGATTTCCAACCGCGCGGCCCGCATGACTCCCCGGGTCCGCAGCAAGGGAGGACATGGCCATCGGCAACGGCAGGCGCGCCCGCGCCGAGAGGCGCGGGTCACCGATCCACCCTCCTTATGCTCCAGGGCGCGGCGCTCCCCCTCGCGTCTTGCCGGGTCTTGTCGTTGCGCGGTCGCGGCCTTAGGTTTCAGACGACGGCGCAAGACAGGTTCGATCCGGCCCGGATCGCGAGGAAGTCGATGAAGGCAGCGTTTGTTGAACGGGGCGCACTCAATGTGGCGGGTGAGGATGCACGCGACTTCCTCAACCGCCTGGTGACGACCGATATCGGCAGGCTGCGACCGGGACTGGCGCGCTTCGGCGCCCTGCTGACGCCGCAGGGCAAGATCCTGGTCGACTTCCTGATCACGCAGACCAGGGCGGTTCCGGACAGCTTCCGGATCGACTGTCCCGCTTTCGCGCTTGCGGACCTCGCCGCACGACTGGCGCTCTACCGGCTGCGCGCCAGAGTGGCGATCGAACCGGCATCCGATTCCACCGCGGTCCTGGCGCTCTGGGACGGCGCGCCGCCGCCGCTGTCCGAGCCCTGCGTGGCTTTCGCGGATCCGCGCCATCCCCGCCTCGGTTTCCGCATCCTGCTGCCCGCCGCGCGCAGGGACGAGCTGGCCGCCATTGCCGGCGCCGGGATGGTGGCGTCGAGCGCCTATGAGGCTCATCGCATTGCATGCGGCGTACCCCAGAGCGGGGTTGATTTCGCCTCTGGCGAGCTGTTCCCGCATGAGGCCAATATGGACCTTCTCCATGGCATCGACTTCGACAAGGGCTGCTATATCGGCCAGGAGGTGGTGTCGCGGATGCAGCACCGTGGCACCACGCGCAGCCGCTGCGTAAACGTGCGGATCGAGGGTCCGGCCCTTGAGGCCGCCACCGAGGTCTTCGCTGGCGACAGGCGGATCGGCACAGTGGGGCCGGCACAGCACAAGGAGGCCATCGCCTGCCTGCGGATCGATCGTGTCCGGGAGGCCCGCGACGCCAATACAGCGCTCGTCACCGCAGCGGGACAGATCCTGCATCTGCGTGAACCTGAGGCGCTCGCAGCCCTGATCAGCGCCGCTCCCCGATGAGACATTCAGCCACCCATCCTGCCGATGGTCGCACGCGCTGCCCCTGGCCCGGGGACGACGCGCTCTACCTCGCCTATCACGACAACGAATGGGGGGTTCCCGAATATGACGATCGTGCGCTGTTCGAGAAACTGATACTCGACGGCTTCCAGGCCGGCCTGTCCTGGATCACCATCCTGCGCAAACGCGACAATTTTCGCCGCGCTTTCGACGGTTTTGAGCCCGCACACATCGCCCGCTATGATGCCAAGAAAGTCGACAGCCTGATGAACGATGCCGGCATCGTGCGCAACCGCGCCAAGATCGAGGGCACCGTCAAAGCTGCCCGGTGCTGGCTTGAGATCATGGAACAGGGGCCAGGCTTCTCCCGGCTGCTATGGGATTTCGTCGATGGCAGGCCGCTTGTCAACCGGTTCCGAAAATCAGACCACGTCCCCGCCAGTACGCCGCTGTCGCTGCGGATGTCGCGGGAACTGGCCTCACGCGGTTTCAAATTCGTCGGCCCCACCATCGTCTACGCCTTCATGCAGGCCACCGGCATGGTCAACGATCATCTCGTTTCCTGCTACCGTCATCCCAGCCACAGCAGCCTCGCTCCTGCCGCCCGGCCCCAGCCGAAGATCCCGCACCCGTGACGTTGCCCGACCTGCCCCAGATGCAATCCCGCGCCTGGCAGCGCATGCTGTCGGGACGCCGGCTCGACCTGCTCAATCCCTCACCGCTCGATATCGAGATCGCCGATATCGTCCACGGCCTCGCCCGGGTGGCACGCTGGAACGGACAGACCATCGGCTCGCATATCTTCTCGGTGGCGCAGCATAGTGTGCTGGTCGAAGCGGTGATGCGCCAGCTCGCACCGCGGATTGATCATCGTGCCCGCCTTGCCGCCCTGCTCCATGACGCACCGGAATATGTCATTGGCGACATGATCTCCCCGTTCAAGGCCGTGCTTGCCGGCACTTACAAGGCGGTGGAACACCGGCTGCAGGCGGCCATCCATATCCGTTTCGGACTGCCCGCCACCCTGCCCGATGACATCACCACACTGGTCAAGACCGCCGATCGCGGCGCCGCCTGTCTTGAGGCGGTGGCACTTGCCGGCTTTGACGCGGCCGAAGCCCGTCGTCTGTTCGGCCGCGACCCCGGGCTGAGCGAAGCCGCGCGAAGCGACTATCTCACCCCCTGGACCGTGACCATCACCGAACAGCGCTTCATGGAACGCTTCAGGGCGGTGATGTCATCCGCTTTGCCCCCGTAAGGTTGCCATGACCAACATGCCGCTGACCCCGATCGAAATCGGATTGACCGCCGCCACCGTCGCCATTGAGGGCAATGAGCCCATGGTGCTCACCGCCACCGGCAGAGACGGCGTCGCCGGCCTGCCCTCCGGCCCCTTCAATGCGCTGGCGCACCGCACCTTCGAAATCGGCCTGCGCGCCTGGGTTGAGGAACAGGCGGGGCTCAGCCTCGGCTATGTCGAGCAGCTCTATACATTCGGCGATCGCGGCCGCCATGCCCAGGCTGGCGACACCAGCGCCCATATGGTGTCGATCGGCTATCTGGCACTGACCCGCACCACCGACGCCAGCGCGGAGGCCCCGGGGGCCACTTTCGAACCCTGGTATCGCTTTTTCCCCTGGGAGGACTGGCGCCAGGCCGCGCCAGCGATCATCAGCCGCGACATCCTCCCCCGTCTCAACGCCTGGGCGGAACAGGACCCTCCCGAAACCACCCGCGCCTTGCCGCCGAGGGATCGGGTGCGCTTCTATTTCGGGCTTGAAGGCGCGCCATGGGACGAGGAACGCGTGCTCGACCGCTATGAGCTGCTCTATGAGGCCGGCCTGATCGAGGAAGCGCGGCGCGACGGCCGCAGCTCGGCGCTGGCACGCCCGCCACTCCCCGCCCTCGGGGTGTCGATGCGCTTCGACCACCGCCGCATCCTCGCCACCGCGATTGCGCGGCTGCGCGCCAAACTGAAATACCGCCCGGTGGTGTTTGAACTCCTGCCTGCCGACTTCACCCTGACCGAATTGCAGCACAGTGTCGAAGCCATCTCGGGGCGCCATCTGCACAAGCAGAATTTCCGCCGTCTGGTGGAAAACGAGGCGCTGGTGGAACCGACAGGGGTGATGCTGAGGCAGACCGGAGGACGGCCGGCGGCATTGTTCCGCTTCCGCCGCGAGGTGCTCCAGGAGCGCCCGGCACCGGGGCTGCGCGTCAGCTCCCGGCGCTGATCGACAGGTCCTGATAAAAGCCCGTTTCTGCCTGCGTTCCCGTTACAGAAGCGACTGACGGGGCTTCTCTTCTGACGCTGTCGGGGCCCGGCCGCCTCGGATGGAGGCGATTCGTGGCAAATGGATCATCCCGGCTGGAGAGGCGCAATTTTTCCCGGATTTCGAGCGGGCTTGCGAACTGCCCCTGGTCTGACCCGGGCAGTTCCAAAAGCTCAAAGCCTTCAGTCGGTGGAACGGCGAAGGTCCAGACTCTCCCCCTTTGCCGCATCGGGTTTGGCGCTATGGCCACGTCCCATGCGCATGGTCAGCTCCTGGGAACCCACCACCGGACCGTGATGCGGTCCGCGGCGCGACACGGCACGCGCCATCAGCATGCGATTATTGCCCATGTGCCTGAAATCGCAATAGGCGAAAGCCATGCCCTGGATCGAGCCGCGGAAACTGCGGTCGTCTCTCTTCTCCAGGTAGAAACAGGGTTCGAACGGCATCCCCTTGAGCGACGCGCAGACCGTCTGGCCGCGAACCAGCAGGGTGTTGCCGGGCAGACGGATATGGCGCATCGGACCCGAGCCCGAAAACTGCACGGTGCCTGCGGCGCCCAGATCCTCGAGAATACGGCCGGTGCCGCGGGTGCCATCAAAACAGGTGAAGGCAAACATCTTGCCGGCCACGAAACGGCGCGCCTCTTCGGCACTCATCGTCCCCGCCAAAGCCGGCACCATCACCGCCGTGGCCGTGACCGCTCCCAGTAAAAAACGTCCGAGCATGCGAAAACTCCAGACCACGGCAATGCCTGACTTGTTCACTCTCTGCATGCCAACTGTGGCAACATTGGCGCAGCCTTGGTTGGCAAAGTTTAAACGCGAATCACGAAACCTTCACGACAATTCGGCCCCGAACCTCTCCGGCGAGGATCCTGGGGCCCCAGTCGAGCACCTCGGAAAGCTGAATTTCCTTGGTTATTTCAGAAAGTCTGACCCGGTCAACCGTTGCGGCGAGACGCCCCCAGGCGAGCTGGCGCAAAGCCACCGGAGCCATGACCGAATCAATACCAAGAAGACTTACACCACGCAAAATGAACGGCGCCACAGAAGCCGGAAGATCCATCCCCGCCGCCAGCCCGCAGGCCGCGATCGCTCCCCCATATTTTGTCATTGAAAGCAGATTGGCAAGGGTTGTCGACCCCACACTGTCGACCCCGCCCAGCCAGCGTTCCCTCGCCAGCGGCCGTACCGGCTTTGCCAGTTCACTGCGGTCCATCACCTCCGCAGCGCCGAGACGGTGCAGATAGGCGCTTTCAGCGATCCGCCCGGTCGAGGCGATGACATGGCAGCCGAGTTCTGCCAGAAGCAGGGTCGCCACCGAACCGACGCCGCCGGCAGCTCCGGTCACCACCACCGCCGCCCCCGGCTGCACCACAGCATGACTTTCCAGCGCCGCCACGGCGAGCATGGCGGTGAAACCGGCGGTGCCGAGCGCCATGGCATCGCGCGCCGTCAGGCCCTGCGGCAGCGCCACCAGCCAGTCTCCCCTGACCCGCGCCAGCGGGGCGTAGGCACCGGTATGGGTTTCGCCGAGGCCCCAGCCGGTGCAGATCACCTTGTCGCCGGCCTTCCAGGAGGGATGCGACGACTGCGTGACCGTGCCGGCAAGATCGATACCGGCGATCATCGGAAAGCGCCGCACCACCGGCGAGGCGCCGGTGAGCGCCAGCCCGTCCTTGTAGTTCAACCCCGACCATTCCACCGCAACCGTGACGTCGCCTGCCATCAGTTCGGCCTCGTCGAAGGGGGCCTGCGTGGCTGCTGGTTTGTCAGCCTTGTCGATGCGGATCGCGGTGAATCGGGTCAAGCGGAACACCTTCAGACGTTGAAGTCAGAGCACAACTTTAACGGATCGCGCCGGGGCTGCAAATCATTGAAGCGCATTCGCACCGCAGTATGCCTGTGCTGCATTGCCGGGCACCGGCAGAAGCAGGAGATCAACCCAACAATTCCTCTGGCAAGCCACAATGATGTGTGCTAAATTACTTCTGCTCAATTTGAGCATATGATAGACCCACATGATCTGTTCCCGGATGCACCACCGTCCAGGTCTGACGCCGCCTGGGATTGATGGGCCTTGGGATTGATGCCGCTTTGGAGAGTGCCCGGCCTGGAAAGGCCGGATTTCTGACCTTGGTATATACTCATCTTGAGTATATGAGAGATGGGAGGTTTGGATGCCGATCACGGAAATCTGCGGGCCCGATGATTTTCCCCCGCGCGCCGCCACCGCGCCCGGCCGCAGCGTAGCGGCGGGGCCGGCCCCGCGGACCCCTGCGCCTGCCCTGCCCACCCCGACGCTGGACTGGACCCCCGAGGTCGAGCGCGCCACCGCGCCCCTCTATGAGCGTGTCCGCCATGTCATCCCCTCGATCGAGTGGCCTTTCCTGGCTCCCACCATCAAGGCCATCAACGACCTCAAAGCCGCCCGCGGTGCCGTCATCCTTGCTCATAACTACCAATCGCCGGAGATCTTCCACTGCGTCGCCGATATCCGCGGAGACTCGCTGCAGCTGGCGATCGAAGCATCGCGGGTGCAGGCGGACATCATCGTGCAGTGCGGGGTGCACTTCATGGCCGAGACCTCGAAGCTGCTCAACCCCGACAAGACGGTGCTGATTCCCGACCGGCGCGCCGGCTGCTCGCTCGCCGCCAGTATCACTCCAGCCGACATACGCGCTTTACGCGAACGTTTTCCGGGGCTGCCGGTGGTCGCCTATGTCAACACCTCGGCCGAGGTGAAAGCTGAAGTCGACATCTGCTGCACCTCATCCAATGCCGTTGCGGTGGTCGAAAGTCTCCGCAGCCCGCGTGTCATCTTCCTGCCCGACCAGCATCTGGCCCGCTATGTCGCCGCCCAGACCGACGTCGAGATCATCGGCTGGAAGGGGGCCTGCGAGGTCCATGACCGCTTCACTGGCGAGGAACTTCGCGACCTGCGCGAAACGGATCCGTCCGTGCGCATCATTGCGCACCCCGAGTGCCCGCAGGAAGTACTGGCGGAGGCCGACTTCACCGGATCGACGGCGCAGATGATCAACTGGGTGCGAACCGAGCGACCGAGACGCCTGGTCATGGTCACCGAATGCGCGATGGCCGACAATGTCCACGCCGAGGTGCCCGAGGTCGAGATGCTGCTGCCCTGCAATCTGTGCCCGCATATGAAGCAGATCACGCTGTCGCGGATCCTCGACAGCCTGCTGGCGCTGGGGGAGGAAGTCACCATCGACCCGGCCATCGCCGCACCGGCACGCCGCGCGGTGGAACGCATGATCCATCTCGCGAACTGACACCTGAGAGAGCGCCTCATGGCACATCCCATCCCCGAGATCCTGCGCAGCAACAGCGCCATCGTGATCGTCGGCGCCGGCCTGGCCGGCCTGTTCTGCGCCCTGAAACTGGCGCCGCGGCCGGTGACGCTGGTTTGCGCCGCAGCCCTCGGCCAGGGCTCGGCCAGCGCATGGGCGCAGGGTGGCATTGCCGCCGCGGTCGGCGCCGGCGACAGCGCCGAGGCCCATGCTGCGGACACCATAGCCGCCGGCGCCGGCATCGTGGATGAAGCCGTGGCGCTCGGCCTGGCACGCGAGGCCGCAGCACGCATCGACGACCTGCTGCGCCTCGGCGTGCCCTTCGACCGCGACGCCGCCGGCGCGCTGGCAGTCGGGCGCGAAGCCGCGCATTCCGCCCGCCGCATCGTCCATGTCAATGGCGATCAGGCCGGTGCCGCCATCATCGCCACCCTGACCGATCGGGTCCGTCGCACCCCGTCGATCCATCTCATCGAGGGCTTTGCCGCCGAAGCACTGTTGACCGCGGACCATGCCGTCACCGGCATCCAGTTGCGCGGTGTCGGCGCCACCGTGCCCCCGACCGCCCTCCTCACCGCCCCCATGGTGGTGCTGGCAACGGGGGGCATCGGCCATCTCTATGCGGTCACCACCAACCCGATCGAGGCCCGCGGGTCGGGACTTGCGATTGCAGCCCGTGCCGGAGCCGTCATTGCCGACCCGGAATTCGTCCAGTTCCACCCCACCGCCATCATGATCGGTGCCGACCCGGCACCGCTGGCTACCGAGGCACTCCGCGGTGAAGGCGCCACGCTGATCAACAGCAAAGGCGAGCGCTTCATGCTGGCGCACCATCCTTTGGCCGAGCTGGCGCCCCGCGACATCGTCGCCCGTGGCGTCTTCGCCGAAATCGCCGCCGGGCGTCAGGTCTTCCTCGATGGCCGCAGTGCGCTCGGCTCCCGCTTTGCCAGCGCCTTCCCCACCGTCCACGCCACCTGTGTCGCAGCCGGCCTGGATCCGGCTCTTCAGCCGATCCCGGTGGCACCGGCGGCCCATTACCATATGGGCGGCATCCATGTGGACTGGCACGGCCGCAGCTCGATCGACGGTCTGTGGGCCGCAGGTGAGGTGTCCTCCACCGGCGCTCATGGCGCCAACCGATTGGCGTCGAACTCCCTGCTCGAAGCCCTGGTCTATGGCGCGCGCATCGCCGAGGACATCCTCGGCCGCCCCGACCCGGCAGGCCGTGCGACAGCGCCGCTCGCCACCACCTCGCAAAGCGCCGCCAGAAACCTCGCCACCGAGCAGAAACTGCGCGGGATGATGGCGTCCCATGTCGGCGTGATCCGCAATGGCGATGACCTCGCCGAAGCCGTGGTCCGCTTCGCCGCACTGGAAAATCATGGCAATATCGCACTTCGCAACATGGCAACGACCGCGCTTCTGGTCGCGGCTGGCGCCCTTGCCCGTCAGGAAAGTCGCGGTGCCCATTGCCGTACCGATTATCCCGTCGAGAGCCCCGCTCTCGCAAAGCGCAGCCAGACCACGCTCCGTCACGCCCGGGCGCTGGCCGATGAACTCAGCGCCGACATGCCCATGATCGCCACCGGAGGTGTCCGATGATCACTGCCGCAGCCCTCACCCATCCCGACGCGGCTCTCTCGCCGCTCACCATCCAGGAGGCGGTCCGCCGCGCCCTTGCAGAGGATCTCGGCCGCGCCGGCGACATCACTTCGCTCGCCACCATCCCCGAGACCACCAACGGCGAGGCACATCTTGTGGCCCGCCAGAACGGCGTCATCAGTGGCCTGCCGCTCGCACTCGCCACGCTTGCCGAACTTGGTGGCAATGCCGAGGTCCTCGCCCATGCCCGCGACGGTGCCACGGTCCGCGCCGGCCAGAATCTCCTCACAATCAGCGGCCCGGCTCGGACACTTCTCACTGCCGAGCGCACCGCACTCAATTTTGTCGGCCGCCTTTCCGGAATCGCCACTCTGACCGCCGCCTATGTCAGCCGCGCCGGCAGCATGCGCATCTGCTGCACCCGCAAGACCACGCCCGGGTTGCGCGCGCTGGAGAAATACGCGGTGCGCTGCGGCGGCGGCTTCAATCACCGCTTCGGACTCGACGACGCCATTCTCATCAAGGACAACCATATCGCCGTCACCCGCAGCATCCCCGCGGTGCTCGAGCGCGCCCGCGCCCACGCCGGTCATCTGGTGAAAATCGAGATCGAGGTCGACACCCTGGCCCAGCTGCACCAGGTGCTCGCCTGCGGGCTCGCCGATGCCGTGCTGCTCGACAATATGGATCCGGAGACCCTCCGCGAGGCCGTCCGGCTCGCCGCCGGTCGCGTCGTCCTCGAGGCATCCGGCGGTATAACGCTCGACACCATCGCCGATATTGCTGCGACCGGCGTCAATTACGCCTCCTCGGGGGCGATCACCCATTCGGCCCCCAATTTCGACTGCGCGCTGGATCTTCACCTCAAATAAGGCCGGGACACCGCAACCGTGCCCCGGATGCGCGGCACGCGCAATCACTCAGGCGTGCTGCAGGTCATCGACCGCACGTTTCCATTCCGCCACATTGTCCGCGATCGCGCGCGTCGATTTCATGGCCGTATGGCTGAGCCGGGCATAGCCCGACAATTCGCGCTGCACACGCTGGCCTTCGGCATGCATAATGTCCCGCACGCCCCGAAGCTCCGCGATCAGGATCTCGATTTCCTCCAGGGAAGCCCCCGCAACACGCCGGATCACGGCATCCACGCCGGCGGGAGCGAGATCTGTCGGCGCCAGCCCGACCCGGTCATCGTCCTCCTGCTCATCCGACAGACGCAGGTCTTTGCGCACCAGATCCCGGATACTGTTCTCGACATCCAGCATCGCAATCGACGTCGCGTCGGCACTGTCGACGGCGTTCTTTTTCCAACGAATATTCATTCGCATCCCCTTGTGCTTCGCGTTGCCTTGTTCGCGTTCCCTTGTCCGCGTTCCCCAGCTCAGGCTCCATGTGCCCCACGACAGGTTCCGGAATATGATTCGGCCCAAATATGAACGTCCGATATTGGCCATATCTGGGCGAATATTGGGCGCTGATCGGGTATTCGCCGATATCTCCGGAGTCGGCACCAACCCGCGCCATCTGAAGTTTCAGCGTGGCGCGGTCTGTCCGGTTGCAACAGCCCCCTTCCCCTGCCGCGTCCGTTTCGCATCTCCTGCGGCGTGATTCTCTTCCCGCTGCACGCGTGCCGCCCCCTGTCGCTTCATCTGCCCCTGACGCCGGCATCTGCCGTCGATGGCGCTCCTGATGCCATTGTCGGCTTGCGCGGAAACTCCCCGACCCATCCTGCCCCGACCGCCACCGGCGGAACCTCACCTCATCTGACCACCGACACGGACAAGCCGTAGCTTCCGCTTTCGATGATGTCCGTTTCTGGCCACGTTCCAGAAGCGACTGACCGTGCTGTCTTGCTGACGCTGTCGAAGCCCGGCCACCTTTCATGAGGGAGGTTATTCGTGGCAGATGGATGACCATCCCGGCTGGGGAGGCAGCACGCGCACCGGCAAGCCGATCCACTCCTCGCGGGCCCGACGTGCCTCTCACAGGCTCCTGTGCATCTGTCCGCTTCCCGCTCGCGCCGGGCGCGGTCTTCGCACACCACGCGCAGACCTTGTGTTTCCCGACAAATGGCGACATCCTCCGGCATGCGCACACAGCTCCGGCAGCTCACTTCCTGTCCGGCTCCACGATCTGCGGTGCTTCGCCCGGCTTCCAGTTTTCCATTGTCTCGCCACCGCGGCCAAGTGAGGATTCGTTCCACAGGCTCGACACCATCAGCGCCTGCGATGACAGCGACTCGCCGTCTTTCGGCCGGACGGCGTGTTCCGGCAGCGAGGGAGCGCGCAGCACGTCGAGCAGTTGCGGGTCGATCGGTGCCGATGAAGTGACGGCTACCTCGACCGCCTCGATCCCTTCCGCCGCCGGGCTCTGCTCTGCCCGTGGCGACGCCGCGTCCGGTTTCCCCGGCACCAGGCGATCGCCCTTCAGGGTTCGGTCGATGCGTGGAAAATCGGCCACCGGATCGGTGATTGATCCGGTGATGTCGCCGTCATCGCTCTGCGGCGCCGGCGGACGCACGATCGGCGGAATTTCGGTGCCGATCGGTGGCGTGAAGTCGTAATTGGTGAAACCGACCGAGGAAGTGCCGTAAAATATGTGTTTCTGCCACCGCTCGGAGGCACGCGTCTGCCGGGCCAGCAGTGAAACCACATCCTGGTACGACGCCTGCCTTGGCACTAACGCAACAACGAAAAGACCGATGCCGAACAACGCCACCAGCGCGCCCAGCAGACTGCTACGCGACACACACATTGACTCGCTCACGCTACATTTTACATTCCCATTCATACCCCGTTGGGATTGCCGTCCCGTTAACCACGGGCCCATGCCCGCGAGGGGCGGCTGCGATCAAAGGGGCCGATCCGTGCGCATGGTAAACAGATAACTAACAGGGCTGAAAGGCCGGGAATCTCAAGGGGCGGCATGGAACCGGGAGCCTGGTGGACGGGCGGACGGGCGGTCCTGACATCGCTGGCGCGAAAACGCCGGCACGTGAACGCCCCCCCGGCCCCTGCCCTGCGCACACACCCGCTCCCCTGCAATCCTTAAAAGCAGGCAAATCCAGCGCAGATGCACGAGACGTGCCGCGCCTTCACGGGAACTGCAACAGCCGGAAAAAGACAGGCCGCACGCTTGCGCTCCATCCGGCGCGCAAAGCGCGCGACCGCGGCTTGATTGAAGCGCGACATCGACGGGCGAGGCGCCCGCACAAATGAAAAAAGAGGCGGAAAACCCGCCTCTTTTTTTCATTTTTCATTTTTCCGGTGCCCGACATTCCCGCCCGGCGCGTTGTCGCAGGGAACCGGACCAGCCGGGTTCAGGCCAGACTCGCCACATCCTTGCCAATCGCAGCCTGGGCTGCGGCAAGACGGGCGATCGGAACCCGGTAGGGCGAGCAGGACACATAATCCAGTCCGACCGCATGACAGAATCCGACCGAGGCCGGATCCCCGCCATGCTCTCCGCAGATCCCGACCCGGAGGTCCGGCCGGGTCTTGCGGCCACGCTCGACCGCAATCCGGATCAGTTCGCCGACACCTTCCTGATCGAGAGAAATGAAGGGATCGATCTTGAGGATTCCCTTTGCCACATAGGCGCCGAGGAAACTCGCGGCGTCGTCGCGGCTGATGCCGAACGTGGTCTGGGTCAGATCGTTGGTGCCGAAGGAGAAGAACTGCGCCGACTGGGCGATGTCGCCGGCGACCAGGCAGGCCCGCGGCAGCTCAATCATGGTCCCGACATGGTAGCTGAGCGTGACATTGCTCTCGCGCATCACCGCCTGCGCGGTGGCATCGATCCGCGCCTTGACCAGATCGAGTTCCGCCCGACTGGCGATCAGCGGTACCATGACCTCAAGACCGACCGCCTTGCCGGAGCGCCGCTGCGCCTCGACCGCAGCCTCGAAGATCGCCCGCGCCTGCATCTCGGCAATTTCCGGATAGGCGATGGCGATGCGGCAGCCGCGGAAGCCCAGCATGGGGTTGAATTCCGAAAGCTCCCGCGCACGGTCGGCAAGCCGCCGCGGATCGGTGTTCATCGCCCGCGCCACTTCCTCGATCTCGGCATGGGAATGCGGCAGGAACTCGTGCAGCGGCGGATCCAGGAGGCGGATCGTGACCGGCAGGCCGTTCATGATCTCGAACAGCTCCACGAAGTCGGCGCGCTGCATCGGCAACAGCTTGGCCAGCGCGGCACGCCGCGACTGCTCATCCTCCGACAGGATCATCTCCCGCACGGTGCGAATGCGGGTCTCCTCGAAGAACATATGCTCGGTGCGGCACAGACCGATGCCCTGGGCACCGAACTTGACCGCGGTGCGGGCATCGACCGGGGTGTCGGCGTTGACCCGCACCCCGATCCGGCGCGCCCGGTCCGCCCACTGCATCAGCGTGCCGAACTCTCCCGACAGTTCCGGTTCGATCATCGGCATGCGGCCGGCGAGCACCTCGCCCCGCGAGCCGTCAATGGTGATGATGTCACCGGTCTTGAAGGTGCGCGAGCCGGCACTCATGGTGCCACGGCCATAGTCGACCCGCAGACTCCCCGAGCCCGATACGCAGGGCTTGCCCATGCCGCGGGCGACCACTGCGGCGTGCGAGGTCATGCCCCCGCGGGTGGTCAGAATGCCCTCCGCCGCATGCATGCCGTGAATGTCTTCGGGGCTGGTCTCGATTCGGACCAGAATGACCTTGCGGCCATCGGCGCGCAGCTTGGCGGCTTCGTCGGAGGAAAACACGATCTCGCCGGAGGCCGCTCCGGGAGAAGCCGGCAGGCCGGTGGCGATCACATCGCGCTTGGCGGCGGGATCAATCGTGGGGTGCAGCAGCTGATCCAGCGACGCCGGGTCGATGCGCATCACCGCCTCTTCCTGCGTGATCAGGCCTTCCTCGGCCAGTTCCACCGCGATCCGCAGCGCTGCCCGCGCGGTGCGCTTGCCGTCGCGCGTCTGCAGCATCCAGAGTTTGCCGCGCTCGACGGTGAACTCCATGTCCTGCATGTCGCGATAATGCTTCTCCAGCAGGGTATAGATCCGCGTCAGCTCCTGGAACGGACCCGGCATCGTGGTCTCCAGCGACGGCTTGTCGGAGCCCGACTCGATCCTGGCATGCTCGGTGATGTCCTGCGGCGTGCGGATGCCCGCCACCACGTCCTCGCCCTGCGCATTGATGAGGAATTCGCCGTAGAGCCGGCCTTCGCCGTTTGACGGGTTGCGGGTGAAAGCCACGCCGGTTGCCGAACTGTCGCCCATATTGCCGAACACCATGGCCTGGACGTTGACGGCCGTGCCCCAGGATTCCGGGATGTCATGCAGTTTGCGATAGGTGATCGCCCGTGCGTTCATCCAGGAAGAGAACACCGCCCCAATCGCGCCCCACAGCTGGTCATGGGGATCCTGGGGGAATTCACTGCCGGTTTCCCGCGCCACCACTTCCTTGTAGCGACCGACAACATCGACCCAGTCCTCGGCATTGAGATCGGTGTCGAGCGAATAGCCCTGGCTGTCCTTGAAGGTGTCGAGGATTTCCTCGAAATGATGGTGCTCGAAGCCGAGAACCACGTCGGAATACATGTTGATGAAACGGCGGTAGCTGTCATAGGCGAAGCGGCGATCACCCGACAATTTGGCCAGCGCTTCGACGGTCTGGTCATTGAGGCCGAGATTGAGCACGGTATCCATCATGCCCGGCATCGAGGCACGGGCACCCGAGCGCACCGACACCAGCAGCGGGTTTTTGGTATCCCCGAAAACCTTGCCGGTGGCCTTGCCGACATAATCCAGCGCCGCTTCGACCTCGGCCTTCAGCGCAGCCGGATAGGTCTTGTCGTTGGCGTAGAAATAGGTGCACACCGAGGTCGGAATGGTGAAGCCGGGGGGAACCGGAAGACCAAGATTGGCCATCTCCGCGAGATTGGCACCCTTGCCACCGAGGAGGTTTTTCATCTCCGCCCGACCATCGGACTTGCCTTCGCCGAAACAATAAACCCATTTTTCTGTTGTCATTGTGAGTGGCCCTTGTCCTTGAGCGGCCTTCCTGGCCGTCCCTGGATATTGCTGTTTATCAATGTTGGTGGTGGACGTTTGCAGTTGTCTGTTGCCGTAATCGAGGTTGCCGTTTCCGGATGTCACTGGTGATGTGGTCTTTGCTGCCGACCCGTTCAATCCCGCACTCTGTTAAGCCCGCACTCTTTCAAAATTCCACGCGGTATCCAAATCCCGCAACGCCAGGCACCGGTCCCGGCCCGCGTCGGGACCCTTCTCCCCGCTTCTGCCCCCGACGCGTTGCATTCTGGTAAAGCCCCGGGAGAACAAAAGAGATTTCGGGTTTCAGCCCGGCCTTCCCCCTTTGAGAGAGCGACCCGCCATCAGAAGATCCGGAGCCATTTCAACAGCCCGAACCCGATCAGACCGGTCAGAATGAGATAAATAGCGACAACAATTTGGAGAAGCCGTGGCCGCAGCAAGATGAGCACGCCGGCAAGGAGGGAGAGGATGGCAGGGATATCCGACTTCGAAATATGCATAACATGCCCTTCCCTGGACTTAAAGGCGGGACCTTGAGGTCCTGAGGCTGACAGGACCGGGAAAGGTGCTGGCAAGGCCTGCAGGATCCGCCAGAATGACGCTGTCGGCCTCGCCTGCCGCGCGCGCGCGCGCGCCCCGCGGTCGGCAGGCCCGACAGACCCCGAATCCGAAGCAAAAACAAAGCCTCGTTTCTGCCCACGTTCCATTTCTGGAACGACTGACGATGCTCCCTTTTTGATGTTGAGGAGGCCGCGGCCCCGCACCCTGTCTCGTCATGGAGGTGCTTCGTGGCAAAAGAGTGATATCCTGGCTTGCGCAAAGGCAATTTTCTCAGGGTTCAAGCCGAATGCGGGAGGTGTAAGCTCCCCCTGTATCCAACCTGGGCAGTTACAAAGCCTCAAAACCGGATGTCCTGCGGATCCGCGGGGCCCCCGGCACCAATTCCCTCTGCCGCCCTCTTTCCGGTCAGTCCTGAATCCGTGAAAAATCTGCGACCGCACGGGTCGCAATCCGGATTTCGTTGAGCAGGCGGAGCCTGTTCTCACGCACGTCCGGATTGCTGTCGTTGACCCTGACGCTGTCGAAGAACGCATCGACCGGCGCGCGCAATCTGGCCAGAACGCGCATCGCCTCGCCAAAATCCTCCGCCGCCACGGAGGCTCTCGCCTCGGCCTTGACCCCGGCGATGGCGCCAGCCAGCGCCTTTTCCTCGGCAAGACCATAGAGCGCCGGATCCGGCGCTCCGGAAAAGCGGCCGCCGTCCTTTTTCTCTTCAATGGCAAGAATGTTGCTTGCGCGCTTGGTGCCCGCCAGCAGATTGCGGCCGTCGTCGGAATCGAGAAACTGCCCCAGCGCCTCGACGCGACGCACGATCATCAACAGATCGTCCTGGTCCCCGAGGGCAAACACGGCATCGACCAGGTCATGCCTCGCCCCCTGGTCGCGCAGCTGCACCTTGAGGCGGTCGGCGAAAAACGCCAGCAGCGAGGGTACCACCGTGCCGACCTCGGCGCCAGCTTTCACGTCCTGCGCCACCAGCGCGGCCGCCGCGCCCGCAAACAGCTCCGTAAGACGCAGCCGCAAGCCGTTTTCGAGGATGATGCGAATCACCCCGAGCGCAGCACGACGCAGGCCATAGGGATCCTTGCTTCCGGTCGGTCGCTCGTCGATGACCCAGAAGCCGGCCAGGGTGTCGATCTTGTCGGCCAGCGCCACCGCGATCGAGAGACCGTCACGTGGCACGCTGTCGGCAGGACCCTGCGGCTTGTAGTGGTCCTCGCACACACGCGCGACTGCCGCATCCTCGTGCTGCGCCAGGCAGTAATATCTGCCCATGACGCCCTGGACCTCCGGGAACTCGCCAACCACCTCGGTGAGAAGATCGGCCTTGGCGAGCCGCGCCGCACGCCCCACAAGATCGACATCGCCCCCCAGCAATGCTGCGATCTGCAGCGCCAGAGCCTCGATGCGGCGGATGCGCGCCGCCTGGGTCCCCAGCCTTTCATGAAAGACGATGTCCTCGAAGCGCGGCAGGCGCTGTTCCAGCCGGGTCTTGAGATCGGTTTCATAGAAGAACCTGGCGTCCTGCAGCCGGGCCCGGATCACCCGCTCATTGCCGGCGATGATGGTCGCTCCGCCATCCCTGGCCTCGATATTGGCCACCATAATGAAACGGTTGGCGAGCCCGCCGGTTTTGCCGTCACGCAGCACGAAGCATTTCTGGTTGTTGCGGATGGTGGCGCGGATGACCTCTCCCGGAATCCGGAGGAATTCTGGATCGAAGGCCCCCATCAGCACCACCGGCCATTCCACCAGGCCGGCGACCTCCTCCAGGAGGTTGGGATCCTCAACCAGATCAAAGCCCTGGGCGAAGGCCAGTTGCCTTGCATCATTGAGGATCAGATCCCTGCGTCTGTCGGCGTCGAGCACCACCCGGGCCCTGAACAGGCTGGCCTCATAATCCTCAAAGCGGCGCACGGAAAACGGTGCCGGCGCCATGAAGCGATGGCCGAAAGTGGTCCGGCCGGAAACCACGCCATCAACCTCGAAGGCAACCACATCGGGCTCCTCGGTCTCCGGACCAAAGGTCGCGGTGATGGCCTGCAGCGGCCGCACCCAGTTGAGAGCGCCGGATCGCGCCGAACGCGTGCCCCAGCGCATCGACTTCGGCCATGGGAACGTACGGATGATCACCGGCAGGATCTCCGCCAGCACCTCAATCGTCGCGCGGCCCGGCTTTTCGATCAGAGCGACGTAGAAATCACCCTTCTTGGGATCGCGCTGGATCTTCGCATCCCCGATCGAAGAGAGTCCGGCAGCCTTGAGAAAACCATCGATTGCGGATTGCGGTCCGCCAACACGGGGGCCCCGGCGCTCCTCACTGAGATCGGGCTGGCACAGCGGCAGGCCATGGACGCTCAGAGCCAGTCGCCGCGGCGTCGCCAGCGCGCGCGCCCCCTCATAGACCAGCCCCTCGGCAACCAGGCGGTCACAGACCAGACGACGCAGGTCTTCCGCCGCCCGCGCCTGCATGCGCGCCGGGATTTCTTCCGAATAGAGTTCCAGCAGAAGATCGGGCATCACGCGGCTCCGCCAGCTTCGGTATGCACCCAGGCCTCGCCGCAGGCTTTGGCCAGCTCGCGCACGCGCTGGATATAGCTCTGCCGCTCCGTCACCGAAATCACACCGCGGGCGTCAAGAAGATTGAAGATGTGGCTGGCCTTGATGCACTGGTCATAGGCCGGCAGCGCCATGCGATGGCGGCGCACGCCCTTCTTCGCTTCCTCCCAGCCGGAAGCGAGATAGGCCCTGCAGGCCTCCTCCGCCATCCGGAACTGCTCAAACAGCATCGGCGTCACGGCGTATTCGAAATTATGCCTGGAATATTCCTGTTCGGCCTGCAGGAACACATCGCCATAGCTGACCCTGGCCGCCCCCTCGCGACCGTTGAAGTTGAGGTCATAGACCCGCTCGACGCCCTGGACATACATCGCCAGGCGTTCCAGTCCGTATGTGAGTTCACCCGCCACCGGCTGGCATTCATAGCCAGCGACCTGCTGGAAATAGGTGAACTGCGACACTTCCATGCCGTCGCACCAGCATTCCCAGCCGAGCCCCCAGGCCCCCAGCGTCGGACTCTCCCAGTCGTCCTCGACGAAGCGGATATCATGCAGCGTGGCATCGATCCCGATCGCCTCCAGCGACTTCAGGTAGAGTTCCTGAAGATCGGGCGGCGACGGTTTCATGATCACCTGGAACTGGTAGTAATGCTGCATCCGGTTGGGATTTTCCCCGTAGCGGCCGTCCTTGGGACGCCGCGAGGGCTGCACATAGGCCGCGTTCCAGGGCTTTGGTCCCAGCGCCCGCAGGGTGGTCGCCGGATGGAAGGTGCCGGCGCCCATCTCGATGTCATAGGGCTGGAGAATGACGCAGCCCTGGTCGGCCCAGAAGCGCTGAAGAACGAGAATGAGGCCCTGGAACGAACGTTCCGGGCGCATATGGGGAGGCAGGGAATCCATCAGAGAGGTCAGACACATTGGAGAATTTGCAGGAAATTCTGCAGGGAAGTCCGCGGGGAATTTTTCATCCCCCCCTTCGTATCGGCGAGGGGCCGGGCAAAATCAAGGCGGGGCGGAGCACAAAGCGAGGCCTGGCATGCCGCCGGTCACAGGCGGGCTAATCCGGCCGGTAGGCACCGGTGACCGGATCCTGTTTCAGGGTCTTGATTTCACCGCCGGCCTGCCCACGCTCCATCACGCGCAGCTCTTCCAGCTCCCGATTGACCCGCAACACCGCCTTATAGGCCCAGCGGATCATCGCCCAACCAGCCACGACAGCTGCGGCTGCGACAACGAACGGAGGCATCGCCTGATCCTTTTTCATGCTCGACGGCTCCCCTGTCCTGATTTCTGTCGGTCCTTGTGGCCGAGAACCGGGGGGCGTGCAACCGACATTGCCCGAAGAGGGATTGACCGCTGATGAATGGAAACCGGACTCCTCCGCAAATCCCGAAATTCCTGCCTATAATCCGAATCGGCCCCACATCATCCGGCTCTCCAGCGCCGCGATCAGCTCGTCGGGCAAGCCCGAAAGCGCCCCGGCCGTGCTCTCGACCGACGAACGGCCGAACAGACGACTAAAGCGCGGTGCCTGCGGCACAAAAAGCGGGGTCTGCACCCTGTCGCCATAGCGGGTGCGCAGGATGCTGCGCAGATCGCCGATGCCGTCGGCGAGACCGAGCGCCACCGCGGTGGTCCCCGCCCACCAGGCACCGGTGAACACCACCTCATCGGATGCCGTCAGCCGGGCCCCGCGCCGGTCCTTGACCAGGGAAATGAAGAACGTGTGAATCTCGCGCTGGATGGTCTTAAGGCGCGCCACCTCGTCAGGGTTCTCAGGCAGGAAGGGATCGAGCATCACCTTGTGCTCACCCGCAGTATAAACCCGGCGCTCAATGCCGAAGCGCTTTATGGCCTCGGCAAAGCCGAAACCGGTGCCGACCACACCGATCGAGCCCAGGATCGAGGACGGATCACAGAAGATCTCGTTGCCAGCGCAGGCGATCATATAGCCGCCGGAAGCGGCGACATCCTCGACAAACACCACCACTTTGAGCTTGTGCTCGGCCCCGAGCTGCCGGATCCGGGCATGGATCAGCCGCGACTGTACCGGCGAACCGCCGGGCGAATTGACCACCACTGCCACCGCACGGGCATGTCGAACCGTGAACGCCCGCTGCAGACAGCGCTCGACGCCACTCAGGGTCAGTCCCTGCCGGAACGGCGTCACCGCACCGATCACGCCCGACAGACGAACAACCGGTACGACCGGGATGTTGGGGCGCAGCGGCGCCGGCAGAAAGGAAAGAAAATTCCTGATCATGATCCCTCTTACCGATCACGGTTCTATTTGTCCAAATTCCCGGTTTCCCCTGCCCCATCCGATCTGACTTTCAGCGCTGGTTTTCCGTGGGGCGGGCGCGCCTTGCGGGCGCGGCCAGGGGCAGCGCAGCACCATGGCTCAGAATATCTTCCGGCTTTGGCAGTGCATCATCGCCAGAGCCGGGATTGAGGATCAGGGGAGTGAGGATACGCACCCCCCCTTTGCCACCCTTGACCGCATGCACCAGGACCCGGATCGCCGGCCGCGTCGCGACGCCATGGACCGCCATCAGCGAGATACTGCCGAAACCGGATTTCAGCACCATCACCAGTTCGGTGAGGTCATCGGCGCGCCAGATCAGCGTCAGTCCGCCACCCGACTTCAGCATGCGCCCTGCCGCCCCGACCCACGCGCTCAGGCCCTGTTCCTGCGCCATATGGGCCTGCCGGCGGCCCTGATCGGCGGCGGCGCGGTGGCGCCCGGGATCATTGAAGGGCGGATTCATCAGGACCACATCGACACTGTCGGGGGGGAGGCCGCAGGCGGCACAGGCGGCCGGACCTCGGGTGACATCAAGCACCACAATGGCGGCTGCAATGGCATTGGCGGCGGCGTTGGCACGTGCAAGTTGCGCCAGCTCGGGATCCATCTCGACCATGACGAGATCGATTCCCGGTACCCGGCTGGCAAGGGCAAGCGCTGCAGTTCCGACCCCGGCACCGAGTTCGACCACCCGCGCCGGCGCGCTGACGGCGGTGGCAGCGGCGAGCAGAATGGCGTCATGCCCGGCACGATGGCCGCGCCTCGGCTGCATCAGGCGCAGGCGGCCGCTGAGCACGCGGTCTTCCGTCACATCCACCGCCAGCCCGCTCATTGCCGCAGTTCCTGCCCCAGCCCGGCCTCGGTGACGACCTTCCGCGCCGCGTCGAAGTCGCCGTTTACAACCAGAATCCGCCGCTGCAGAATGCCCAGAGAGCCCTCCAGGAGGCTCATATTCTGGTCCACGACGAGGTGATGGATCCCAGCCCCGTCAAGCACCGCGCCGATCGCCGAGATCAGCACCACATCATTGGTGCGCACCAGTTCTCGCATTTGTTTCAGCCCACGTTGCCGTCCGGGGAAACGACGGGCAGCGGTTCCGCTCTGACTTCGCCGCTGCGATTTGCGAAGAATAGGGCCGATTCGCGACGAAAGAAAGCCGGACTCGTCCGGGGGCGACGGCCCGGATCTCCTGTCGTCGGCCGCTGCCGGCTCTTGCCCGGCTCGTCCGCAGTTTCTATTGTCGCCCGCGCAAAGAGAAGACCTCGTTTCGGGCCCATGACCCGGCGTGGGCAAATGTTGGAGACCGGCGTGGCCGTCATCATCCCCTTCGAAACCCCGGCCGCATCCATCGACGAGCTTGTTGCCCTTGTCGCCCCCGACATGGAGCGGGTCAACGCCACCATCCTGTCGCGCACCGGTTCCGAGGTCGCCATGATCCCGGAGGTCGCCAATCATCTGATTTCCTCCGGCGGCAAGCGCCTGCGCCCGATGCTGACGCTGGCGATGGCCGACCTCGCCGGCTATGTCGGCGACGGCCATATCAAGCTGGCGGCGAGCGTCGAGTTCATGCACACCGCCACGCTGCTGCATGACGACGTGGTCGACGACAGCGAAATGCGCCGCGGCAAGCTGTCGGCGCGGATGCTGTGGGGCAATGAGGCCAGCGTCCTGGTCGGCGACTTCCTGCTCGGCCAGGCCTTCCGCATGATGGTCGAGGTCGGCTCGCTCGGCGCTCTCGACATCCTTTCCTCGGCGGCGGCGACGATCGCCGAAGGCGAAGTGATGCAGCTTGCCGCCGCCAAGAACACCGCGACCACCGAGGACGAATATCTCGCCGTGATTCGCGCCAAGACCGCCGAACTCTTCGCCGCCGCCTGCGAAGTTGGCCCCGTGCTCGCCAGCCGCGCCAAGGCCGACCAGACCGCCTGCCGCTCGGTCGGCATGAATCTCGGCATTGCCTTCCAGCTTGTCGATGACGTGCTCGATTATGACGGCAAATCGATCAAGCTGGGCAAGAATATCGGTGACGACTTCCGCGACGGCAAAATCACGCTGCCGGTCGTATTGGCCTTCCGCCGCGGCAACGACAGCGAACGCGCCTTCTGGATCCGGGCCCTGGAACGTGGGGAAATCGGCGATGGCGACCTCGATCATGCCATCGGCCTGATGAACAAACACCGTACCCTCGAAGATACGCTGAGCCGGGCCCAGCACTATGGCGCCATGGCGGTCGATGCCCTCGCCCTGTTCCCTCCCTCAGCGATGAAAAGCGCGCTCGAGCAGGTGGTCGCCTTCTGCCTGGCACGCTCCCATTGACGCTTCGGCTGGGTCCAGAGGGCAGTGGCGTGGTTTTCTGAGCAGCCCAAAGCCCCTGAAACGAACTTTTCAGCTCAGGCTTCCGGCATGCACCCACCATGAGGGCTGCGCCTGACGGATGGCGCGCGCCGCCGCTTCGGCCTCGCCCGCCTTGCCAAAGATGGCGAAACAGGTTGCTCCGGACCCCGACATGCGCGCCAGAAGGGCCCCCCTGCTCCGTCTGAGCGCCTCCAGGACCTCACCGATCACCGGCTGAATTGCGATCGCCGGTACCTCAAGGTCGTTGGCAATGCCCGCCAGATGGGCGATCCAATCGCTGAGCGCGGCGCGCTGTGGCCAGTCCTGCCGGTCCTCATCCACCTTGTGAAGCCTGCTGCCCTTTTCCAGACCGAGGGCCTGAAACACCGCTGCTGTGGGCACCGGAAGTCGCGGATTGACCATCACACAGGCCATCTCGGGCACATCCAGAGGCACAATCCGCTCGCCGATTCCCCGCATGACCGAGCCCCGCGACAACAGGCAGACCGGGACATCGGCCCCGCTCCTGAGCGCCACCTCCTGCAGCCGTGGATCCTCAAGAGACAGGCCGTTGAGGCGCGCCAGAAGCCGCAAGGCGGCCGCGGCATCGGCCGAACCACCGCCAATGCCCGCCGCCACCGGCAGCACTTTCTCCAGCGCGAAGCTCCCGACGCGCAGGTCCGGCACCGCCTCGGCAAGAAGCCGTGCCGCCTTCAGCACCAGATTGTCCGCCACCTCGCCGCAGGCCGCGGCCAGCGCTCCGGTAATCCGCAACCCGGGTTCCGCTCCCGCCTCCAGCGTCAGCCGGTCGGCACAGTCGGCAAAGGCCACCACGCTTTCAAGATCATGATAGCCGTCGCTGCGGCGGCCCCGCACCCGAAGGCTGAGATTGACTTTCGCCCGCGCGCGTTCCGTCAGCACGTCATGCTCCTTCCAGCTCCGAAACAGGGCGTGAGGACAATCGGCCCCACGACGATCCGCCAAAGATGCCTAACCACCCTTGTCGCCATCCTTTCTGCCGCCATCCTTCTTGTCGTCGATCTTCTTGTCATCGATCTTCTTGTCGTCGACCTTCTTGTCATCGATCTTCTTGTCGTCGACCTTCTTGTCATCGACCTTCTTGTCGTCGACCTTCTTGTCGTCGACCTTCTTGTCGTCGACCTTCTTGTCATCCACCTTCTTGTCGTCGACCTTCTTCTTTTCGCCCGCCTTCCTGTCCTCGGCCTTCTGGTCGTCCGCTTTCTTCCCGGCCGGCACTGCGGTCGGGTTTGAAGCCTCATCCAGCCCGCCTGCGAGCTTGGCCTCGATCTTCGGCAGATCCTCGGGCTCGGGCTTGAGATCGCGCGCATGGGCCCACTGGAAGCGGGCCTCGAGCTGTCGCCCCACCCGCCAATAGGCATCGCCAAGATGATCGTTGATGGTAGGATCCTCGGGCTTCAGTTCGATGGCGCGCTCGAGATTCTTGACCGCCTCCTCGTAGTTGCCGATGCGGTAATAGGCCCAGCCCAGCGAATCGACGATATAGCCGTCGTCCGGACGCTGCTCGACCGCACTCCGGATCAGCTTCATGCCCTCTTCGAGATGGATGCCCTGGTCGATCCAGGAATAGCCAAGATAGTTCATGATCTGCGGCTGGTCAGGCTGCAGTTCAAGCGCCTTCTTCATGTCGGCTTCGGCCTTTGACCACTCTTTCGACCGCTCTTCACAGATGCCGCGATAATAGTACCAGTTGCTGTTGATCTTGTCCTCACCGGGACGCAGCAGGGCAATGCCGAGCGAATACGTGGCGCCGCATTCCGAAAACTTCTTGCGGACGCGCTCGATATTGCCCTGCGCCATGATCGCTTCCTGATCCTTGGGATCCTCGGCGATGACCCGCTTGAGAATGGCCAGCGCCTGATCGGTCTGGTCGGCGGCATCCAGATTGAGCGCCATCTGGATCTGGGCGTTGCGCTTCAGGGGCGAAGATGCCGGCACGCGATCGAAAGCCTTGATCGCCATCTGCGGGCGTTTCACCGATTCGTAGAAATCACCCAGTGCCAGCAGACCCAGCGCGTGGTTGGGCTGAAGATGCAGAGCCAGTTGCACGAAGATCAGCCCCTGCTGCCCCATCTCCTCGCCGCCGCGGCGGGTCAAGGTGGCACCGATGCTGTAGAGCACTTCGGCCGCACCGGCCTGCGGCGAATCCACCAGTGGCGCCAGTTTCCTGCCGGCGCGAAGTTCGCGCAATCCCTCCTGAATCAGGGGATAACGCGGCAGCTTCTTGTCGAAGGCTTCATAGATCTCGATCGCCGCCCCGATGTCCTTGTTGCGTGACAGCCAGCGTCCATAGGATTCGGCGATGCGCAGCGCCGAATCGTCGATCTTGTAGGCTCGCTCAAAACGGGCACCCGCCTCCTTGTCCTTGCCCGCCAGTTCAAGAATCATGCCCGCATGCAGATCCTTGAACAGCGAATAGCCTTCCGGGCCCGTCACCTTGTCGATCGCCGCCAGCGCGTTCTTCACGTCGCCGGTGCCGAAAGCAGCCCAGCCGCTGAGCAGCGCCGTCAGGAGATCGCCCGGCGGGTCGACCAGCGCCTGAGCGAGATGGCTCTGCGCCTGGGCGTATTTCCTGAGCTTGAGGTCGTGGACACCAAGCACCAGATGGGGCAGGCGTTTCGATTTGTCGATCGCCAGCACCCGTTCCGAAAGCCTGACCGCTTCCTCGATGTCGCCATCGACGAGGGCAGAAATAAAAGCGCGATCCAGCAGTTCCGGGTTCCTGGGATCGGTGCGCAGCACCGAACGATAGAAGGCCGCCGCCGAGCTGGCGTCACGCTCGATCTTGTCGGCATGACGGGCGGCGAGATAGCCGCCGGCCGCGGTCAGCGATTTCAGCTCGCTGTGGCTGGGAAAGGCCTCCACCGCCTTCTCCGAGGTCGGGGCCGGAGCGGAAGGGGTGTCGGCAGGCGGGGTCTGCGACGCTGGCGGCGGAGCGGTCTGGGCCTCAACGCGCCTCACCCCGTCTGGTGCCGCCACGATGATGGAACCGGCAAAGACCAGGGCAGCAAGTTTCCACCTGGAACGATTTGACAACATCAGGACCCGCCTTGAGTTGGGAGAGATGTGACGCCTGAGACCGCGACACACGGGCTCACGCGAGTGAAGACAAGGGCTGGCGCCCTCCCGGCGCGGCAAAGCGCGCGCCCTGCCCCCTTATCGCCGGGGACAATGCCGTTTTTGACCTGCAACCGCAAGGATCTGCAACCGTGCGGTCGCCACCGGAGACCTTACGGATTGGCAATATCATCAAGGATCCCCAACGGCTTGGAGGTCTGCAACGGCAATTTATCCCTGAAACCCGCTCCCGGGGACGTGATCGGCCCTGGCCGGCCCCTTCGCCAAATCCGGCAAAGTCCAGGTCGGTCAAAGTCCAGGTCGGTCAAAGTCCGGTCGGGGCCGGCCGATTCGGTCCCCCGCGCCCGCGCCCCCCAAAGAACCGGCCCGCGTCTTCGCTTTACCCGGCCGGCGGCCGTCGACTACATCGCCTCGTAGTTCGGCCCCCCGCCGCCCTCCGGCGGAACCCAGGTGATGTTGCCGTTGGGGTCCTTCGCATCGCAGCTCTTGCAGTGCAGACAGTTCTGGGCGTTGATGACGTAACGCAGAGTACCCCCCTCCTCGGTCCACTCATAGACCCCCGCCGGGCAATAGCGGTTCGAGGGCCCGGCATAGACCCCATGTTCCGAGACCCGCTGCAGCTCCAGGTCTGCGATCCTGAGATGGACCGGCTGATCCTCTTCGTGATTGGTGTTGGAGAGGAAAACCGAGGACAGACGGTCAAAGGAGATCCGGCCATCGGGCCTGGGATAGGCGATCGGCGTCGCCGCGCGTGCCGGCTTGAGGGTCTCCCGCTCGGCCTTGCCATGCGACAGAGTGCCGAACAGCGAGCGCCCGAACAGCGTGTTCACCCACATGTCGAAGCCGCCAAGACCGACTCCGATGACAGTACCGAACTTCGACCACAATGGCTTGACGTTACGCACCAGGAACAGGTCTTTGCCGACCACCGATTCCCGCCAGCTCTGTTCATAGCTCGCGACCTCGTCATTGCTGCGGCCCTGGCGGAGCGCGGCGTTGATCTCTTCGGCGGCCAGGATGGCGCTGCCCATGGCATTATGCACACCCTTGATGCGCGGCACATTGACGAAGCCTGCGGCACAGCCGATCAGCACGCCGCCGGGGAAGCTCAGACGGGGCACCGACTGGTAACCGCCCTCGGTGATGGCGCGCGCGCCATAGGCCAGCCGCTTGCCGCCTTCCAGGACCGCACGGACTGCAGGATGGGTCTTGGCCCTCTGAAACTCCTCATAGGGCGAGAGATACGGATTGGTGTAGTTGAGATGCACCACATAGCCGACCGCAACCAGATTCTCATCATAGTGATAGAGAAACAGCCCGCCTCCCGTGCTGCCGTCGAGCGGCCAGCCGAAGCCATGCTGGACCAGGCCCTTCTGATGCCGGGCCGGATCAATCTCCCACACCTCTTTGAGGCCGATGCCGAATTTCGGGGGCTCGCGATCCTTGTCGAGCCCGAATTTCCCGATCAGCTGTTTGGTCAGGCTGCCTCGGGCGCCCTCGGCAAAGAGCGTGTATCTGCCGCAGAGTTCCATGCCGCGGGTGAAAGACGATTTCGGCGTGCCGTCCTTCGCCACCCCCATGTCGCCGGTGGCGACGCCGCGCACCGCTCCCCTGTCATCATAGAGCACCTCGCTGGCGGCAAAACCCGGATAGATCTCGACCCCCAGCGCCTCGGCCCGAGCGGCCAGCCAGCGGCACAGACGGCCCAGCGAGCCGACATAGCAGCCGTGATTATTCATCAGAGGCGGCATGGTGAAATTCGGCAGCTTGATGGCGCGGTTCCGGGTGAGCCAGAAGAAGTCGTCTTTGACCACCTCTGTCTTCAGCGGACATTGGCTGTCCTGACGCCAGTCCGGCACCAGCACGTCCAGTCCCCTGGGATCAATCATCGCCCCGACAGAATATGCGCACCCACCTCGGACCCCTTCTCCACCACGACGATGGTGAGATCCGCGTTGAGCTGTTTCAGCCGGATCGCAGCCGACAGGCCGGACGGGCCGGCACCGACGATCACGACATCGAATTCCATCGATTCGCGCGGAGGAAGTTCTTCTCTGCTCATGATTTCAGCCCTTGATGGAGGTTCCGCCTGCCGCTTTTTGCCATCGCGTTCCGGCGCGCGGGGGTCCCTGACGTTTGCGATCCTGCAGCTGTCCGGCTTCGCGCCCGGGCTCACGTCTCGAACGCCGGGCTCGAAATCGGCAGCGATTATTCTCTTAAAGGGTCCTTGAGTCCTGCCTTGGGAATCATCGCCCTGGTCATCTCCATCGCGTACAAATCCTGGCGGTTGCAAGGATTGCCCGCGAACAAGGCCTGAAGGAACCCGCCGTCCGTCCGTTCCGGAAGGGAACAGGGATAGAAACCCGATTTTTCCACACAGGACAACCTCAGAAATGCTATTGGCGCGGAGCAATCCGTCGGCCGCCGCCGCGGCCCCCATGGCCGCTCCCCCAATCAGCTTTTCCCTTTGAGATCAAAGGCCTTTCAGATCCAGTCGCCTTTCGTTCGAGGACCGGCCCAGATGCTCGCCCCCCAGACCCTCCGTCACCTGCTCGGCTTCTATATCGATGCCGGCGTGGACTGTGCGCTCAGCGACGAGCCGACCGATCGTCTCAACGAACGTGAGCCCGCAGCCGCCCCCGTGCCGACGCTCCGGCACCCGCCCGGATCGCTTCCTGCGCCGCCCCAGGCTCCGCTTCCGGCCCCACCCCGGCCCCCCTCCGCACCGCTGCCATTCCCGCACCCGCCAGCCACTGCTGCTCTGCGCCACAGCGCCGCCCCCGACATCGCTATTGCTGCGGCCCAGCATGCGGCGCGCGAAGCCGCAACCTGCGCTGCGCTGCGGGAAGCAATGGCGCATTTTGACGGCTGCACGCTCGCCCATACCGCGGCTGGCCTGGTCTTCGCCGACGGCAATCCCCGTGCCCGCATCATGTTCGTGGGCGGCATCCCCGAGCGCGAGGATGATCTCGCCGCCCGTCCCTTCGCCGGGCGCGATGGTGCGCTGCTCGACCGCATGATCGCTGCGATCGGACTCGACCGCAGCCGCGCCTATTTCGCCACCGTGATCCCGTGGAAGCCGCCGGGCAGCCGGCCGCCGACGCTGCAGGAAACCGAAATCTGCCTGCCCTTCATCCGTCGCCATGTTGATTTCATCGATCCCGATCTCCTGATCGTGCTCGGCGACCTCGCGGCGCAGACGCTGTTGTCAACCCGCGATCCCATCACCCGGATCCACGGCCGCTGGATCGATTATGCCACCGGCCAGCGCCAGATCCGCGCGCTGCCGAGCTTCCATCCGGCCCAGCTGCTCAAAAGCCCGGCTCTCAAACGTCTGGCCTGGGCCGATCTCCAGATCGTCGCCGGCGCGCTCGCCGGGCTTGCCGACAACCCGCGCCCCTGACCACCGGGGGCACCGGCCATCCGCGCGCCTTGAAAGACAGCCCGCTACAGCAGGCCGCCGTCTGCCCCCGCGGAACCCAGGTCTTCCTCCGTGCAACACCGGCTCCGCCAGGCCTCAACGTCAAGCCTCAACGTCAAGCCTCAACGTCAAGCCTCAACGCCACTCCGAAAACAGATCCCGGGCGGCCGCCACTGGAGCGAAGGAGTTGCGGTGGTGTAGCGTTGGCCCGAAGCGACGCAGCGCCTCAAGATGGCTTGCCACGCCATAACCCTTGTGCCGCTCAAAACCATAATCCGGATATTCCTGCGCCAAAGCGCACATCAGACGGTCGCGCGTCACCTTGGCAATGATCGAAGCGGCCGCAATTGACAACACCAGGCCATCGCCGCCGATCACCGCCTCACAGAGACAATCCACTTTGAGCCGGTCACGGCCATCGACAAAGACATGGCCCGGTTTCACCGCCAGCCCTTCGACCGCTCGCCGGAGCGCCCACAGCGAAGCCTGCAGGATGTTGTCACGATCGATGCGCGCCGGCGGTGCCACCGCCACCGCCACCGCAGCGCTCTCGCAGATGGCATCGAACAGCCGCTCCCGCTGCAGTGCCGTCAGTCGTTTCGAGTCATTGATCCCTGGTGGAATCCGATCGGGATCAAGAATCACAGCGGCGGCAACCACCGGCCCCGCCAGCGGCCCGCGACCGGCCTCGTCACAGCCCGCCACCGGCCACACTCCGGCCTCAAGCAGAGCGCCTTCCCGACCGAAAGTCAGATCTCCTGTACCGCCCTTTTTGCCTGCCGCAGTGCCTCTCCTGGCACCCGCTCTCACCCCTGTCCCCGTCCTGCTCCGACTCATGCGTCGATCCCCGTTTACCCATCCCCTAACCGAAACGGGCTCTGCGGACAAGGAACCCGCCCTCTGTTCGCACCCGGCGCGACCACACACACGCGATCACCGGCCAGACGTGCCGCCAATCCACCGATGCGCAAACGCCGCCACCGTGGAACCGGCCATGTTCTCCAATGTTCGCCAGTCCTCACTGCAACGACTGGCCGATTTTCGCAATCCCTCGCAGTTTCGCCGCGCTTCGAGCGCTTCTGCCCCTGATGTGCCGAGCAGGCGGCTTACGTTGGTCGGAATCACCCCTCAATGCGAGGTTCCATATGGGTTCCACGGATCACACTGCAGGTTCCCTGGCACAGAGTTCGGGAATGATCCTGCGCATGAAACAGGAATAATGACATCAAAATAGCGCAATCGATCCGATTCCAATCCGGCATAGTTGTACTCATTGTCTCCAACATGCACAGGTGGTGTCATTTCAGCACCGTGCCTGCCACGGTTCCCGCCCGATGGAACCGGATCGACAACGCTTCGATCCGCCTTTTTCGCGCAGCATCTGCCTGAACCTGCTTGCCACGGCCCGTTTAAATCACTATGATTCCTAATTATTGCTGTCGGCTGTCGACCTCGTCATCAGCCCTGACGACCACGACGCGCCTTCCGCAGGGGATCAAGGCTCTTCGTCCAGGAAACCAGACCTGAAAGCGCTTACGTCCTGGACGATCTCTTAAGGTTCCCGGCAGTCTGCCTGACCGGCAGATTAATGGATGGCATCGCCATTCGACCTCGATAGTGAGGCAGATGGAGCCCTCTGATCGCCTGGCCCACGGCGTAGTTGACGGGCCAAGCCGATCCGGCACTGTATTTAAGAGGCAGAATTTCTAGTGGAGGCGTAAATGGCGACGACGAACGTGCAGGAAACCCAGAATCCCTCGTCAGGTGAAGCAGAGGCGACAGATCTCTCCCTGTCCATGGATGCCAGGATCTTCATGCTGCTCGGCAAGCTTGACGAGCGCACGAAGACCGTCGTCGACAGCCTCGGCAGTCTCTCTGGAAAAATTGATGACACAAACACCAAGATCGACAACCTGGACAAGGAACTCTCCGGCAAGATTGATGCCACAAACACCAGAATTGATACCACAAACACCAGAATTGATGAAACAAACACCAGGATCGACAACCTGGACAAGGAGCTCTCCGGCAAGATTGATGAAACAAACACCAGGATCGACAACCTGGACAAGGAGCTCTCCGGCAAGATTGACGCCACAAACACCAAGGTGAGCGAACTAAACAAGGAACTCTCCGGCAAAATTGATGCCACAAACACCAAGGTGAGCGAACTAAACAAGGAACTCTCCGGCAA
>Ga0123357_10000454_pt1 | contig 39615 bp, 36 predicted proteins | sample TergutEmb28metaG_FD_89873 | JGI IMG/M metagenome (GOLD analysis project Ga0123357, IMG submission 89873) | Embiratermes neotenicus P4 segment gut microbial communities from Petit-Saut dam, French Guiana - Emb289 P4 | ecosystem: Host-associated > Arthropoda: Insects > Digestive system > Gut ...
TCGAGTGCTGTCGCGACCGTGGACATATCTTGCACGCGGTCCTTCAGCAGGTAGCCGACCGCTCCCCGACCCGATTGCAGCAGTTCGCGGGCCGCTTGGACCTCGACCCACTGTGACAACACCAGCAAACCAATAGCGGGGTGGTTAGCCCGGATGGCAAGTGCCGCGCGCAGACCGTCATCCGTCATAGTCGGTGGCATGCGGACGTCCGTCACCACGACGTCCGGCAAACAGGTATCGACCTCTTGTACCAGGGACGTCGCGTCGCCAACTGCAGTCACGATCTGGTGGCCCATCTCGTTGAACAGACGCACCAAGCCCTCGCGCAACAGCACGCTGTCTTCCGCGATCAGCAGACGCATCATTTGGCCAAGCTTACTTGCGGACGCATTGGCAAGACGGCCGTGACTGTGGTGCCCGATGACTCGGTCACCTCGAAGTGTCCATCCATAGCGGTCACGCGATCGCGCAGACCCGCCAGGCCATGGGCTGGGGTGACGATAGCACCACCGCAACCGTCGTCTGCCACCTTGACCAGCAAATTCCCGGCGTCATCGAGGCCGACGAACAGGTCGATCTTGCTGGCTTGTGAGTACTTGACCGCATTGGCCAGTGCCTCGCAAGCAACGAAGTAAGCCGCTGTTGCAATGGTTTGATCAGGTTCAACAGCCAACCGGTACTGCATTGACACCGGAATGGGGGACGTCGCCGCAGCCGCCGCCAGAGCGGCTGCCAACCCGCGTTCGACCAGTATCGGCGGGGCGATACTGCGTGAAAGGGCACGCAAATTTGCGATGACTGAGTCGTTGAGCTGCCGCGTGCCAGCCAAGATCTCCTGGGCTTGGGCCACGTCGCCGTCAGCCAGGCGGCGTTGCGCCGCGTCCAAATCCATGCCAACTCTTATCAACGTCTGCTGAGGGCCGTCGTGCAAGTCACGCTCCAGGCGGCGCAACCCATCAGCTTCAGTTTTGCCCAACGTGTCGCGAGCGGCGGACAGTTCGGCGACGCGCCGTTCCAGCGACTGCCGGTCGTGAGTCAGAAGCGCCTTCCCAAGGCCGACGTGCATGGCCCGGCAACCGGCGATTATCGCCGGCAAGGTGACTACTGCGAATACGCCCACAATGACGTCGAACAACCAGCCTGGGATCGGCCAGGCAAGCAGATACATGAGCGAGCTAGCGCCGCTGCCTTTGCCGCCGTAGTGCTGGCTGATCGGCTCCCAGATCCAGCCTGTCAACCCGCCGAGCACCATCGCCCACCAAGTGAGGGCGAGCGACCATGTCACGCAGGACAAGGGCATGGCGATGATCCCATGCAATGCCTCACGCCACAAACTCGCTTCTCGCAGTGGATTCAGCATTCGGCTCCAAAAGCCGCTGCTGCGTTCCCGCAAGGGCATTTCTGCGATGTCGACACCGATGCTGTGCAGGCGCAAACGCTCCAAACGGGCGAAACCCCGGGCAGCCAGCAGCGTGGCAATTCCAACAGGCAGACCGACCCAGATGATCGCCAAGCCGGCACCCAGACACAACCCGCTGATTATCACGATGAATGAGGCCAGTGCAAATGGAAACGTCGCCAGCAGATAGCCGGAATCACGCAGAGTCCGTCGCGCGATGCGGTGCAGACGACCTTGGGATTTGGGCATCGTTGGCCCATCACCCGCCACATTTGTCTGGCTATCCGCAGATATCATTTCGGATGCCTCAGTGCCATTCGTACTCATGCCATCAAGTTTGCCTTGTGCTTCATCGTCTGTCATTGGTGCCAGCCACCCAATTCACAGTGGGGCTAGCCCCAATACACATTGCTACCAGCGGCTCCGGCATGCTGGCATGGATTCAGAGTCGTCTGCAAGTGATCATCATGTTGCCGCTGCCTGGATGTCTGCATCGACGATCTCGTTTTGCCCGTCACCCAAGCCGTCTGCAAGCCTTTTGCGGGGTTCTTTCGGGGCGAAAAGGTACATGATGAAGAAGACGGCAATAGCGATGGCCACGTACTCGAAGAAGTACGCCCAGCCAGTGTTCAAATAATCCAGGGGCGTGCCGGTGTCCGGCGGGCGGGTCAAGAACATGTAGTTCAGCGAGAACTTGATATTCGCGGCCTTGGCGATCGCTGCCAACGGGATCATGAAGGCCAGCAGACGCAAGAAGGAGCTACGCCGCAGCCTGAACTTTTCGACGGCCAGGAACCAGGCGTCCAACCACACGATGTAGCTGTGGATGAAGAAATAGTGCCAGAAGCGGAAATGGTCGGGCATGAAACCACCGTGATCGGCGAAGATCACAGACAGCAGGGCACCGAACGACGTGAAATAGAAGATTTCGAACACCGCTTTGCTGCGGGTGAAGCACAACACCACCGTCAGCAGCAAACTGACGTAGCACAATTCCAGCGGCACCAGCTCGGCCCAGAAATTGTGTCCGCACACCCAGGTGGACCACCAGTGGAAGACGATCTCCATCGCCCAGGCGACACTGCCCAACCAGATCGGCAGATAGCGCCGCACCATCGGCCTTGCCCGCAGTCGCTCGCGAAAGACGACCGTCAAAACGATTGAGAGCACCAACACGCCGATGATGGTCCAGTGAAGCGGGCCGAACGAAACGAATGTTTGTCCCAGCGGCTCCTTGCTGAAGAACCCCATGACTAGTCCTTTCGTAGTCCGGGCAAATTGATGTCATAAACTGTACAAGGCGATGGCACGCAACTCATGGAGGAGACGACACGTGAGCCACATTCACAACGACGTTCTAGAGGCGATAGGGCACACTCCCGTCGTGCGTCTGCGCCGCATCCTGCCAGCAGGGTGCGCCGAGGTCGTCGTCAAGCTGGAAAACCTCAATGTTGGCGGTTCGATCAAGACGCGCACCGCCTGGAATATGCTCGAAGACGCGGCGGCGCGAGGGGTGATCGGCCCCGACACCGTGATCTGCGAGCCGACAAGTGGCAACCAAGGTATCGGGCTGGCGCTCGTCGGAGCCGTGCGTGGTCTGCGCGTACGCATCATCATGCCCGACTCCGTCAGTGTGGAGCGCCGCAAGATCATCGCCGCGTACGGCGCCGAAGTGGTACTCGTCCACGATCACGGCGACATTGGCGCCTGCATCGACGAGTGCCTGCAAACCGCGCTCGCTATGGCGGCGGACGACCCAAACGTCTTCGTCCCCCAGCAGTTCGAAAACCAGGCCAACCCCGGCATTCATTACGATGTGACAGGCTTTGAACTGATCGAACAGGTGGGACGTATCGACGGTTTCTGCTCCGGAATCGGCACCGGGGGGACGATCACGGGGGTGGGACGCCGCCTGCGCGAGGCAAACCCGGCGGTGGTCATCTGGGCGGTGGAGCCGGAGCACGCGGCGATCCTATCGGGCGGTCTGATCACGTCACACCTCCAGATGGGCATTGGGGACGGACTGATCCCCGCTAACTTGGACACGACGATCTACGACCATATAACCGTGGTGACCGACGAGGAGGCTATCGACATGGCCAAGCGCCTGGCCTGCGAGGAGGGGCTGTTGGCTGGGATATCGTCGGGCAGCAACGTGGTGGCGGCTGTTCGGCTCGCGGCCGAGTTGGGGACGGGCAAAGTGGTGGCGACAATCCTGCCGGACACAGGCGAGCGGTATATCAGCACCCCACTTTTCGATTGATCAGTGGACCGGATGCGACCAGATACGACCACGGGCTGATTTTTCACCATTTACGTTGCCCATCTGAGATTGTGCCGGTAGCCTGCATCATACGGAGAGATATTGCACCCCCAGCAATATTCACATTTTGTCAAGGATGGTGTCACCATGACTATTTCAGGGCGTTTTGACGCACCCAAACAACCTCACAGGGTGTCGGCGTTATATCCTAACCAGCAATCAGCGAACCGCCGTCAGCAACCATGGAGACGGCGGCGGGCATGGTCCGCGATTGCTGCTTCACTTCTACTGGTCGTCACGACCACCGTGGCTGTCGGTATCGCCGAGGCAAATTCCAATACGGACGAAGCGACCTTGCGGGCGGCTATCGCAGCCGCACCCGGCGATGACACACGTACAGCCATCGAAATTGAGGGCACTGTAGAACTAACTGCCGCTCTGGGCGGCACACTGCAGATTCCAACCGGCAAGCACATCGCCTTATCTGGCGGAGTGCTATCCGCCACGGGCAATTTCATCACTGTGACCGTCGGCGGCACGCTGACTCTCAAAGACGTCACTATCACGCACGATGTGGGTGCGACCGGTGGCGGCGTCCTTGTGAACTCCAGCGGGGTGCTTTCACTTGAAGACGGTGCACAGATATCCGATAACACGGGTGCCAGCGGCGCCGGCGTCGACAACAATGGAACTTTCACAATGAGCGGTGGTGTGATTTCCGGTAACACTGCCCGGCACAGTACTACATCCCCTGAGTGTGGCGGCGGAGTGTTCAATAAGGGCACATTCTTCATGACTGGCGGCGAAATTGCCGACAACATTGCTGACCAAGGCGGTGGCGTCTACAACTGGGGATTCGACCCCGACAATCCAGCCTTGTTCACAATGCAAAGTGACGCCACAATCTCGGGCAACCTTGCCCACTCCCAAGGTGGTGGCGTGCATAACGCGTACGGGGCCATGGTCCTATCGGGGACAATCGCGAGAAATGCGACCGACACGGGCGGCCAAGGAGGCGGCGTCTACAGCGCAGTCGCGAGTTCCTATCCCAATTCATCGAGCATTCTGTCTGCCAGCGCCCGGATCTCTGGTAATACGGCCGGCCAGGGCGGAGGTGTCTTCTCCTCTGGCGGAGATGGCGACCCGTCCAATTTCGCAGGCAGCACCCTGATATTGGATGGCGCGACGATCACCAAAAACTCGGCGATATCAGAAGGCGGCGGTATTTACAACGCGTCAAACTACTTCGAGATGACAAGTGGTCTGATCAGCCATAACACGGCCACCACAGGCGCCGGTATTTTTCACACCGGAAATCTCAATGCCAATTTTGCGATGATCAGTGGCACGATTTCCGGCAATTCAGCCACGAAATCGGACATCAGCCCAGATGACGGATCAGGCGGCGGCATCTATGTTGATGGTGCGATGTTCACAATGGAAGCCGGAACCATTTCTGATAACACAGCCACTGGCCGGGGCGGGGGTATGCTCAACGATGGTGGTCTTCTCACGATGATCGATGGGAGCATCTCCGGTAATACAGCTGGTTCCAATGGCGGTGGTGTTTACACCAGCAATGGGGCCTTCTCCATGGCCGGCATGATCACGGATAATTCAGCGGGCGATTCCGGTGGTGGCGTCTATACGACTGACTACAATTTCCTGTCGGTGATCTACGGCAGAACTGTCACCTTCGGCGGGAACACGGCGAGCTACTCAGTCGATCCTGATGCCGACGATCAAATTCGGCTGAACTTCATCGACCGATCCACGCAAGCTCTGTCGACTGGCTTCGGCACGGCTTTCACTAACTACGACATCAACTACTCCAACGGCACGGCCCACTATTTGGTCGTCATCAACAATGACGGCAACGGTGCTGCCTCGGCGAACCAATTGTCAGCGGTACCGGGCGATGTGGTCACCTTGGCTGCCGTGCCAAGCAGTGGCTTCATGTTCGACTACTGGGAGACGAATGAGAATGACGTGGTTGTGTTGAGCGACATCCATGCGCCAGATGCAACGTTCACCATGCCTAGTAGCTCCGTGACGCTGACAGCCCACTTCAAACAAACACCTGGTGACGATCCAGGCACCACTCCGGGGGACGATCCGGGCACCACTGAACCCGAGGACGATCCGGGCACCACGCCCGGCGATGATCCGGGCACCACGCCCGGAGACGACCCAAGCACCACCGAACCCGAGGACAAACCAGGCACCACGCCCGGCGACGATCCAGACGGCACTACACCTGATGAAAACCCTGGTGCCACTGAACCTGAAGATGATCCTGGCACCACAACTCCCCAGGACGAACCAGATGACATCGTGCCAGAAGACGAACCTGATTTCACCACGCCAGAACAGCACGTGGCCGAGACTGGAGGGTCGGTAGTGACAATATCGCCGGCATTGTCATTGACAGCTGGCCTGGCGATTGCCGCAGTAGGGATTTGGATCTTGATAACTCGACCATATGCGCCAACGAAGAGGTGACCACTGGGATTCCCGACATGTCAAGACCGTCGTGACAGGTGTGGCCTAGAAGACTAGCAACTGGCCCTGACGGCGTCGTTCCAAGTTCCATATTGTCTGGCCATGGCGGGCCAGGAGGATTGTGTCCGGTGTGTTCATCGCCATACATCCTCCCACATACTCACATACCGCGCTATGAGACGCCACGGCCAACAGGCAGCAACCAATCGTCAGGCACCTCCCGTCAAGCAATTTTCAGTAACACCTCTCATGTGGGTCTGGTAAGGTCGATCGAGCAAGCTTCACATGATGACGTCTCGCGCTGCCAAGACAGGCAACAGAAGCGCCAACATCCGGGCTTGCCAGTTGGCCAAGGTGTAATAGCGAGAGAAAGTGGACAGTCCATGATCGGAGAATTTCCGCGGTTTGATATGGTTCGTCGCCCAACGCGGCAATGGCGGTTCCTGACGCCCGTGACGTGGGCCGTCACGTACCCGCGAGCTTTGTGGCGACGGTCCAAGTTGGACGACAGTGGCTTGCCACACGACTTGAAACCACCATACTTCCTGCTTTGCAACCACAATGCCTTCCTGGATTTCACGGTGACAACGAAGGTGATCTTCCCGCACCGGGCCAACTATGTCATCGCCGTGGACGGTTTCCTGCACATCGAGGGCCTATTGCGCCGGGTCGGTGGCATCGGCACGCGAAAGTTCGTCTCCAATCGTCACATGGTGATGAACATGCTGGCGGCGCGCGAGTTTGGTGACGTCATGGTGATGTACCCGGAGGCCCGCTACTCGCTGTGCGGCACCGAGTCGCAGCTACCTGGCTCCGTCGGCAAGATGATCAAATCGATGGACATACCCGTCGTCACCTTGATAATGCATGGGCACCACGTGGACGCGCCGATCTGGCATGGCCGCGTGCACGGCGTCAAACATGTTGAAGCGGAAGCCAAGCTCTTGCTGACGCTGGAAGAAGTGCGCACCCTGCCTGTCGACGAGATCAATGCCAGGCTGGCGGACGCTTTCGCGTATGACGATTTCGCCTGGCAGAAGGCGCGTGGCATCCGCATCAGGGATCCGCGCCGGGCCGAGGGTTTGCACAAGGTTCTGTACCAGTGCCCATCCTGCATGACCGAGTACGAAATGCAGTCGCAGGGTGTCACGCTTAGTTGTGGACACTGCGGTAAGTCCTGGCGCATGAGCGAATTGGGCGAGCTACGCGCCACTACTGGTGAGACGGAATTTTCGCACATCCCAGACTGGTACGAGTGGGAGCGGGCAAACGTCGCCCTCGAAGTCGAGACCGGTGCCTATGGCACCGACACGGCCGTCCGTATCGAGTCGCTACCGAACTCGAAGGGTTTCGTGACGTTCAACGAACCAGGACGCCTGACGCACGGCGAGGACGGTTTTAAACTGACGGGGGTTTATAACGGCGAACCGTTCAGCATCGATTGGCCGGTGTCGTCACTGATCGCTTGTCACATCGAGTACAACTACAAGAAACGTGGCGACTGCATCGATCTGAGCACCCTGGACGACAGCTTCTACCTGTTCCCACAAGATAGTGACGTTTCCGTCACCAAGATCGCCCTGGCCACCGAAGAGCTGTACCGGCGGGCGCAGGCACAACGTGAGGTAAGCAAACTCTGAACCAAGATTCTCAGCAGCCGGATCGAGCCTTTGGCGCCGAGTCGGCCCATGGTTGCGCAGCGCAGAAGGCTGCGAGCTTGCGGGCTGCACTGAACATTTCTTGTGTCGCAGCAGCCTGGACATTGCTGGCTGGCATCGCCTCGACTGTCATTGGCGTCCGGGCGAACAGCACTGCGCTGGTTGGGACGGGCACCGATGTACTGGCTGATATGGTCTCATCGGTGGTGTTGGTGTGGCGGTTTCACGCCGAGATACATGGCAAGCAACCAGGGCACCAAGTCGAACAACGCGCACAGTTGGTCGCCGCGCTGGCATTGGTGGTTGTCGCCGTCGGCGTAGCAGCTGGATCGATCGTCCGACTATTCGAAGATCAAGGAGCCTCACCAGATCCCGCTGGCATCGTGACGGCCGCCGCGTCGGTGGTGGTGCTACCCGTTTTGGCTATGGCCAAGCTGCGCATTGCTTCATCCGTCCCCAGCCGAGCACTGAGGACTGACGCGCTGATCAGCTTGGTCGGCGCCGCCACAGCGGCGCTGAGCTTGCTTGGGCTGCTCATGACCCAAGCTCTTGGTTGGAGCGCCGCCGACCCGGTCGCCGCTCTACTTATCGCAGCCATCGCAGGTGCCACAGGTGTGAAAGAGCTTCGAAACCGGCAGTCCTAGCTATGGGGATCATTCTTGCCGACGTCGACAATCCGCACAGCGCAGTCAAGCCAATTCCGAATATGCAAGAACTCCTTTGCAACCAGTAATACTGCTCAATCCATTAACCAATCCCGTACTGATTGCTGTTTGATGCCCTCGTGACTCAATGTTGGACCATCATCACCCACCAGCAGGAGCCTTGGATAGAAGTCGGCGGCTGATTTCAGCGGAGCCAACTCCCGTGCCAGGGCTTCTGGTGAGTCGACACGCTGCGTCACCTGTATGTAGATGAACGCACCGTCGAGCTCAGCCACGAAATCAACCTCCCCTTGACCGGCCTTGCCAACGGACACCCTGAAACCTCGCCGGACCAACTCTAGGAATACGACATTTTCCAGCAAATTCCCCCAATCTGGACGCTGCCCGCCAAGCAGGGCACGGCGAATGCCAGTATCGACGGCGTAATACTTAGCTATGTCCTCCAGATAGACCTTGCCCTTGATGTCAAACCTCGGCACTCGGTATACCAAATAGCTGTCGATCAAACCATCCATGTACCTTTCCACAGCACTTCGCCCTGTTTTACGCCCCATTGATGTCAGCGTATTACTAATGCTGGTGATACTTGTCAGATTACCAACATTGTCCATCACAAATTCGAGCACACTATTAAACAACATGGGAGTGAAAGATGATTGTCGAGGCGCTATGTCTCGCAGTACTATCGTACTGACAACACCTGACAGGTACTGTCGTATCATCGTCTCATCGCCGTTTAGACGTGTGACGAACGGGAATCCTCCGTCTCTGATATAGCTCCGCAAAAAGTCTGACGGTGTAGGTTCTAGTGACACAAGGGCGGCCTCGACGTATTCTGCGTATGACAGTGGCAGCACATGCAACTCGACGTACCGACCAGTCAATCTGGTCGCCAGATCGCCAGCTAGTAAATCGGAGTTAGATCCGGTTATGTATACATCAACACCAGGCAATAATCCCAACCCGGCAACCGTCCGTTCAAACTCGGCCAAATGCTGGGCTTCGTCAATCAACACATAGAACGGATGGCCGTCGAGTGTAGCATTCTTGACTTTGTCGTATAAGGCCATTCCTGGTGCGAGTTCTCGCTCAACGTCTGGATCCTCCAGATTGACACTCAGAATCCGACCGGGATCGACACCGTCAGCCTCAAGCCGGGAATGGAACAAATGTAGAATCGTTGACTTACCACAACGTCTGACTCCCGTCAGGACTTTGACGACGTCTTTACCGCGCCATTTCATCAACCAGTCCACATACTTTGGACGATTCAGCAGCATCATTTTTGATATTCTACCAACATTGCTGTTATATCAGCAATAGATGAGCATTTTTCAAATAGTTGCTGTTTAAGCAGCACATGATTAGGCAACGCCGACAATGTCATTCACAGGATGACACATGCTCCGAGGGCGGCATGGGGATAGCTGGGCATGTGCTCCTGTATGTATTCAAGGATGGAGTCCTCACCTCGTATCTCTTTACTGTGTATCAAGACAGGCTCCTCCATCACCAGGCTTTGACCGCACTGAGTGGCAGCATCTGGGGCACGATGGCGTGTCAGCTTATGAGGAACTCCGGACGCGGTATTGTAGATTTTTCCCCTCGCGGAAGGAGTTTGTTGTGGCGACCCTGCAAGCATTGGCGGAGCGATTCGGCTACGAAGATCTCGCTGTCGCGTTTCCTGAGATCGACATCCCTGTTTTGACGAGCACGCAGCGCCAGGGAGATATCTTGGTATTGCCGCACCAACTGCCGGCCAGGTGGCCACGCACCGGTCCGACATCGTTGGACGGCGGCGTGGTCATAGCACGGTCCGAGGTTTCAAGCCATACGCATGCGCTGTACGGCGATGGACAGGTGTTTCTGATCGACGACATGTCACCGCAGCGGGCCAGATGGTGGCAGAGGTCCGAAAATGCACTGGCATGGTTGAACGTCCCATTCGGAGGTGAGGCGTTTCTGATGCACTCCGACGAGCATGGCGCCTTGGGCGTCGGGCCAGGCACCTACCTGATTCTGCGACAACAGGAGTTCTACTCTGATTGGTACTGGGCTGCTGTGGCTGACTGACACTATGGCCCTGTCGCGCATTGACAACCGGTTGATCAATCGCATCCGGTGGAACTGGGTTGACATAGCCCTGTCCACAGACCGGTGTGACCGGGAGCAGTCTGAAGCGGCGATCAAGACGCTCTACCATATTGCGCAGATGTCAGCGCCTGACATCGTATGGTGCGAGTCGCCACAAGAATTGGCAGCCACATTGGATGCATTGACCACATTTGACACAGCGGATGATGAGGGACTGGTCAAGTCGCGTTTAGCGGTTGCACAGTTGGGTGTCTTGCGTCACAGGACGCACCGGGTGGCAGCACGGCGGCACGTGCCCACTCCGATCTGGTATGACCCGACTCAGATCCTCGGGAACACTCCCGTCCCCGAAGCGGTGCGATGGGAGGTTTTCGACGCCCTATCCAGCACAGATGCCTTGACTCGTCTAGCTCATCAGGGGCTGCGCATCAGACAACGCTGTGTCGAAGCGGTGGGCATGGCTCACGCTCCGATGCAATCCGCCATGGAGTCTGTCGAAGAGGCGGTTTTGTGGGACTGCTTCCTGCAGGTTGGTGGGATCGACGACCGGCTTATCGCGTCGGCCCTGGATGTGCTACGGCTCGTCGGCTGTGTTTCATCATGGGAAGGGTTAGCAATCGTGTCGGACCGCCCGGTCACTATACGGCGGCAACCCGACAGTCTCACCGTGCAGGCAAATGGAGAGCCGGCCATCGAGTGGAGAGACGGCAATTTTCTGAACCGGTGGAACGGGATCGACCTACCCCAAGATTTTTGGGACTGGACGGCCGAGCAGGCAATCGCGTGTAGCAATCTCGAATTGCGGAGTATCGCGATCGAACACATGGGCTGGGCGCCCATCGCCGATTCTCTGGAACCGCTGGCCGTAGCGGACGATCCCGGCAATCCCGGCCAGGTCATCGAACTGTATGCGTTCATCGTGTCGTCTGGTCTTGAGGCTGCGCTGGTTGACCGTCGGCATTTTGTGCGGGTGACCAACGCGTCACCGAATATGGACGGCACCCACCGGACATTCGTCATCCAAGTGCCGCCATGGATCGCCGATCCCGTCGAAGCGGTCGCCCATTCTTTCGGCATCAGTGCTGAGGCCTACCGAAACCTGGCACGCGCCTGCTGAGCAGGTAACCGGCGTAGTCCGAATCATCTCCGCTAAAGAGCGACAAAACCAGAGACAGCTAACTGTTCAAGGGTCGGCCGACAGTAATCCGGATTAACTGGTATCATCACAAAGTCGGACAAAAGCGTCCGGAGGCCCTGGGCCATTGACTCTAGAGAAAGCCGTTGAGATGCGTCTGGATGAGGAGTTACCACAATACCCCGCGCTGGATCCGCGGATACGCCGTGCGCCTGACCGGGGTTTCCGGTTGAGTCAGATCCAGACCAGGATAGCGCTTAAAAATGCACTGCGCTATGTACCTGCCAGCCTGCACGAGAAGCTGGCCCCCGAGTTCCTTGATGAGTTGTATAGCTGGGGGCGGATCTACGCGTATCGTTATCGCCCGGAGGGACGCATCTGGGGCCGGCCGATCGACCAGTATCGAGGGCGCTGCATCGAAGGCCGGGCCTTCCAGGTGATGATCGACAACAACCTCGACTTCGAGACCGCGCTCTACCCATACGAATTGGTGACGTATGGCGAGACGGGCAGCGTCTTTCAAAACTGGATGCAATACCGGCTGGTCAAGCAGTACCTCGAGGTTCTTGACGACCAACAGACCCTCGTGATCATGTCGGGACACCCTCTGGGACTCTTCCCTTCGCGCCGACAGGCGCCAAGGGTGATTATCACGAACGCGTTGATGGTCGGCCTTTATGACAACGCCGACGACTGGGAAATCGCGGAACAGATGGGGGTTGCCAATTACGGGCAGATGACGGCCGGAGGATGGATGTACATCGGCCCCCAAGGTATCATCCACGGCACCTTCAACACTTTGCTCAATGCCGGCCGGATGAAGCTTGGTATTCCGTCTGACGGCAATCTTGCCGGAGTGCTCTTCGTCTCGTCTGGGCTTGGTGGCATGAGTGGCGCCCAGCCCAAGGCCATCGAGATCGCCGGTGGTGTCGGCATCATCGCTGAAGTGGACGCCTCACGCATCGAAACCCGGCACAGCCAAGGCTGGGTGGGTGACGTCACAAACAGTTGCGAACAGGCCTTCGCACTGGCGCAGGGCTATCTGGCTGCCCGACGGCCCGCCTCAATCGCTTACCACGGCAACGTTGTCGACTTGCTGGAGTACGCCGTCCAGCAGCAAATCCACCTCCCGCTGATCTCGGATCAGACATCCTGCCACAATGCTTACACCGGCGGCTATTGTCCCGTTGGCATGACCTACGAGGAACGTACCGACATGCTGTCGCGTGACCAGGCCGGATTCCGCCAGGCGGTCGATCGGTCGCTGTTGCGTCACTATGAGGCCATCAAGGCCCTGACTGATCGCGGCAGCTACTTCTTCGACTACGGCAACAGCTTCCTCAAAGCCATGTACGATGCCGGCGTGAAGCAGATCTCACGGAATGGCGTTGACGAGAAGGACGGCTTCATCTTCCCGTCCTATGTCGAGGACATTCTGGGGCCCGAGTTGTTCGATTATGGCTACGGCCCCTTCCGCTGGTGCTGTCTGTCCGGCAGTCCGGAAGATCTGCACCGGACCGATCAGGCGGCTATGGCCTGTATCGACCCAGATCGGCGCGGTCAGGACAGGGACAACTGGATCTGGATTCGCGACGCCGAGAAAAACCAGTTGGTCGTCGGCACCCAATGCCGCATTCTCTACCAGGACGCCGATGGACGCACCCGCATAGCCCTGAGGTTCAACGAGATGGTCCGAAATAGCGATATTGGGCCCGTCATGTTGGGACGCGACCATCACGATGTCTCCGGAGCAGACTCGCCTTTCCGCGAAACCTCGAACATCCGGGACGGCAGCAACGTCATGGCAGACATGGCCACGCAGTGCTTCGCCGGCAATATTGCCCGAGGCATGAGCCTGGTGACCCTGCACAATGGTGGTGGCGTTGGTATCGGCAAGGCCATCAATGGCGGATTCGGGTTGGTTCTGGACGGCAGCAAGCGGGTTGACGAGATTATCTCAAGCGCCATGATGTGGGACGTGATGGGCGGGGTCGCCCGCCGCAGTTGGGCTGGCAACGAGCACGCTCAGGAAGTCAGCGCCCAGTACAACCAGAGCGAGGCGGGACAGATCACGATGCCTGTACTGGCCGATGAAGCGTTGATCGAAGAGACCATCGCAGCCGCCAAAGGCCGGTGACACGCCATGGCCTCGCTGGTGATCACGAACATCGGGCTGTTGGCCACGCCCTTGGGCAGTCAAGCCAGGCCCGGCGCCTGCCAGGGCGAGATACGATTGCTGCGCGATGCTGCCGTGGCAGTCGACGACGGGACCATTAGTTACGTAGGCTCGGCCGCTTCGGCGCCATCTGGCGCGACAGTGATCGATGCCGAGGGCCGTCTCGTCACGCCAGGCCTGGTCGACTGCCACACCCATCTGGTGTTCGGTGGCTGGCGACAACACGAGTTCTCGCAACGGCTGGACGGTGTCCCCTATCTGGACATCCTGGCTGCTGGCGGCGGCATTTTGGCCACCATGCGGGCGACGCGCCAGGCGACTGAGCAGGCGCTAACCGATAAGACCGGCCGTATCCTGAACAACATGCTGGCGGGTGGCGTCACCATGTGTGAGGCCAAGAGCGGTTATGGACTGTCGGTGGAACAGGAATGTAAGCAACTCAGAGTTGTCAAAGCCCTGAACGAGCGCGGTCCCATGGAATTGGTCTCCACTTTCCTGGGCGCGCACGCTCTACCGCCGGAGTACGCCGACAATCGCCAGGGCTACCTGGATCTGCTTTGCGACACACTCATACCGCTGGTGGCACACGAGGAACTAGCCAGCTACTGTGACGTCTTCTGCGAGACTGGCGTTTTCAGCCCTGCCGAAGCACGGCAGGTACTGATCGCGGCGCGCCGGCATGGGCTGGGTTGCAAGATCCACGCCGACGAGATCGACGCCATTGGGGGCAGTTTGCTGGCGGCCGAACTGAGAGCCACGTCAGCTGAACACTTATTGGCCTCCGGCCCGCAGGAACATCGGCAGTTGGCCGCAGCCCATGTCATCGGAGTACTCCTGCCCGCCACGTCGCTCTTCCTGGGCAAGCCCTACGCACCAGCCCGCGACATGCTGGACGCCGGTATGGCCATCGCCGTGGCATCCGACTTCAATCCCGGGTCAAGCCCGTCAGGCAACCTACAGCTTTGCATGAATCTCGCCTGCCTTGGTTACGGCTTGACTCCAGCGGAGACGCTGTGCGCCGTGACGCTCAACGCCGCAGCAGCCATCGGGCGAGCGGATCGAGTTGGCACCATCGAGTGTGGCAAGCAGGCCGACCTGCTGATCTGGGAGGCAGACGATCTGGATTACATCTTCTATCGTTTCGGCACTAATCTGGTTCAGCAGGTCATCAAGAATGGCCGGCCAGTCGACAAGGAAAATAATGACGAAGATCATTGAGTGCGTCCCCAATTTCAGTGAGGGACGAGACGTTGCTACTTTGCAGACGCTGGTTGACGTGGCTTCGTCGGTCGCTGGCGTGGCTTTGCTGGACTGGTCCGCCGACGAGAGCCACAATCGCAGCGTCTTCACACTGGCAGGCGACCCTGAGGCAGTAATGAGCGTCGCCTTCGATCTGTGCCAGCAGGCCAGCCGTCTGATTGACTTAACTAAGCATCACGGAGAGCACCCCCGCATGGGTGCGACAGACGTCATACCGCTGATACCGGTGCGCGATGTGTCCATTGATGAGTGCGTTGCCATGTCCAAGGCATTGGCGAGACGAATCGCCGATGAATTGAAAATACCCGTCTTCCTTTACGAAAGCTCCGCCACCAGCCCTGGACGGCGTAACCTGGCGGATATCCGCCGGGGCCAGTTTGAGGGTATGGCTGAGAAACTGAAGGATCCCGCCTGGACGCCAGACTACGGCGGGACCACGCCACATCCCACAGCCGGGGTCACCGCTGTCGGGGCACGGGGTCCGTTGATCGCTTTCAACGTCAACCTCGACACAAACCGTCTGGATATTGCCAAGGCTATCGCGCGGGCGGTGCGCGGCTCCAGTGGTGGCTTTGCCGCTTGCAAAGCCCTTGGGGTGATGCTGGAAGACCAAGGCGTGGCGCAGGTGTCGATGAACATGGTTGACTATCAGAAGACGCCTCTGTATCGGGTGTTCGAGACCATCCGTTTCGAAGCTGCCCGCTGGGGAGTGCGGATTCTCAGCAGCGAGGTGGTGGGGCTTTGCCCGTCTCAGGCACTGGTCGACAGTGCGTCCTACTACTTGCAGATTGCAGACTTCGACTTCCACCGGCAAGTGCTTGAACAACGCTTCGACTGATCGGACCGACATGGATAAAACGATTTCTGAATTCATCAACCTGCTGGCCTCGGATGCGCCGGTGCCGGGAGGCGGCTCAGCGGCTGCCCTGATGGGCGCGCAGGGTGCGGCCTTGATAGCTATGGTCGCTGGCCTGACGCAGGGCAAACAGCGCTATGCGCACTGCCAAGCCCAAGTGGAGGAGGTGCTGCGAGAGGCCGCGCCATTGCGCGTGGAATTGCTGACGCTGATTGACGAGGACGCCGCGGCGTTTCAGCAGGTCATGGCGGCCTATGCCATGCCCCGTGGGAGCGACGAAGAAAATTCGGTGCGTCATGACGCCATCCAAGCGTCGCTGCAGCAGGCCACCCAGACACCGAGTCGCATGATGCGGGCCTGCCTGAAAGCCCTGCGGCTAGCCGAGATGCTTTCGCAAGGTCATAACCGCAATGCCACCAGCGATTTGGGCGTGGCCGTCTTGAGTTTGGGTGCGGCTATCCGCTCTGCCTGGTTGAATGTGCTGACTAACTTGGGCAGTATCGATGATGACGACTTCGTCACCAGTTGCCGCACCGAAGGCGAGGCGATCTTGGCTGAGGCGCTGCCGCTGGCTGACAGATTGCACCAAGGCGTGCTAGGAGGCTTGTGATGCTGGGTATTGGGGACCAACCGCTGGGCATTGACGACATAGTACGAGTCGCCCGTGATCATGAGCGGGTGGAGTTGACTGCATCGGCCCTTGCCAAGCTGGCCGCCAGCCGGGCGGTCGTCGATCAAGTCGTCCAATCGGAGAAGCCTGTCTATGGTATTAACACCGGGTTCGGCGAGTTCACAAGAGTCCACATTCCGCAGGCTGATCGCGAGCGCTTGCAGCGCAACCTGGTGTTGAGCCATTGCACAGGTGTAGGTGAGCGCCTGCCGGAGGACGTCGTCCGGGCGATGATGCTTTTACGCGTTAACTCGTTGTCTTTCGGCTACTCTGGTATCCGCCCGCAGGTGGTGCAAGCGTTGGTAGACATCCTCAACGCTGACATCTACCCGGTGGTGCCATGTAAGGGGTCAGTCGGGGCCAGCGGAGACCTGGCGCCACTGGCACATCTGGCCGCCGTCATCCTGGGGGACGGGTTTGTGGTGGTGGACGGGAGGGAAGTGCCAGCCGCACCGGTGCTGGATGCCGTGGGAATCAAGCCCGTCTCCTTGGCAGCCAAAGAAGGCTTGGCCCTGATCAACGGCACTCAGGTGATGTGCGCCATCGCCGCCTTGGTTTGTTACGACGCGCGGCGTCTGATGAAGGTCGCCGACATTGCCGCCGCTTTGTCACTGGAAGCCCTGCGTGGAACACGTGCCGCCTTCGACCCAAGAATTGCCGCCATCCGGCCGCACCAAGGGCAAATGACAACCAGCGTCAATGTCTTGAAACTGACAGAAGACAGTCAGATCATGGCTAGCCACAAAAACTGCGACAAAGTGCAGGATGCCTACTCGCTGCGCTGTGTGAGCCAGGTGCACGGGGCATCGAAAGATGCTCTGCGACGCACACTGGAAGCAGTCGATGTTGAGGTCAACTCCGTCACCGACAACCCTATCGTCATGCCCGACACAGGCGAGATCATTTCCGGAGGCAACTTCCACGGTCAACCGATCGCCCTGGTGATGGACTATCTGAAAGTTGCCATCGCCGAATTGGGTGACATTTCGGAGAGGCGCATCAACAGGTTGCTAGACGGGCATCTGAGCAGTCTCCCGGCATTCTTGACCGCCAATCCGGGCGTCAACTCTGGGCTGATGATCCTGCAATACACGGCAGCCTCGTTGGTCAGCGAAAACAAGGTGCTGTGCCATCCGGCTTCCTGTGACTCGATCCCTACCTCCGCCGAGCAAGAGGATCACGTCAGCATGGGGACCATTGCGGCCCGTCAGGCGCGGGAGATACTGGAGAACGTCACCTATGTGCTGGCCGCCGAACTACTGGCTGCCGCCCAGGGCATCGATTACTTGGCGCCTTTGCAGGCAGGAACCGGCACCGCCGCAGTGCACCAGCGGATTCGTGCCCTGGTGCCTCATTTGGACAACGACCGTACCCTGTCGCCAGATATCGCGACAATCCGCGAAGCGGTCATCGACGGCAGCATAATTCGCGCTGCCGAGGATTCCACCGAAGTGCTTGGCGTGTAGTCTGGCACCTGGTTACTGGCCATCCAGTAGCCATTGCTCAATGTTTCGGTGGATGATGCCGTTCTGCGAGAAATCCAGCTGATCAGTTGACAGAACGTACTTGGGGTAATTGTCGGCAACTCCACGGAATGCCCCGAACTCGCGAGCGCGCGTTTCCTCGGCACCCAGCAGATAGCACACTTGATAGTAGTTGACTGCTCCGGTCCGGGTGGCGACGAAATCGATCTCCTTGGTTCCATTGCGCCCGACCGTCACCGAATATCCCCGCCGCAGCAACTCGTAGTAGACGATGTTCTCCAGCACCCGCTCGATGTCTTGGGCGTTTCGCGGGACGATGGCGTTGCGCAGGCCATGATCTACCACGTAGTACTTCTCGTTGACGTTAAGCAGTCGCTTCCCCACGATGTCATGGAATGGCACGGCGGTGAAGAGGTAGGCGTCTTGGCACATACGCAGATAGTTCATGATGGTGTCATTCGAAAACGAGCGACGCTCGGTCTTGAGATAGTTCGAGATACTATTGGCGCTGAACACTAGGCCGAATTCGCTCATCACATAGGTGATGAGACGAGAAAGAAGGTCGGTGTCACGCAGGTTGTGGCGAGCGACGATGTCCTTCAGCACAACGGAGTTGAACATATCTTCTAGGATGCTGACTCGGCTGGCCGGGCCAACCCCAAGTTCGCCAAGCATCGGCATACCACCCTCGACGATGAAGTCACTGAACGACTTGTCTGGCTGCTGAAGCAGGTACTCCGCATAGGAGAACGGGTACATCTCGATCTCGACATAGCGCCCCGCGAGCATGGTGGCGAACTCGCCTGACAAGAGCTTGGCATTGCTGCCCGTGATGTATAGGTCAACATCGGCGTCGGCTTTGATTGACGCCAGGACCTTTTCCCAACCGTCAACCATCTGTATCTCGTCAAGAAAGATAAATGTCTTGTCGCTGTTGGCGCGGATGACAGCCATCAAGTAGTCATGTAACGCGCCGACGGAGAGCAACGAGGCGTTGTCAAGGCTCTCTAAGTTAAGGAAGCACTTCTTGGGGCTGGTGATCTGGTCCATGACCTGCCGCAGGAAGACCGACTTTCCGCTACGCCGCACACCCGTGATGACCTTGATGATGTCCTTACCGATAAGGTCATCAATCTGTCTCAAGTACAACTCGCGTTCGATCACATCACTAGTATATCAGTGACAATCAGTAAATATTGCCCTTATCACTAGTACACTAGTGGCAAGGGCACATTTTATGAATCACAACTGCTACGCAAGCGATGTTTGACACGGCGCACGGCGCTCCAACCGCGATGCGCTTGCCTACTGGCCCGAATCTTTGATGCTCTTCGTCAAAAACTCGTTGCCCACGCCCAACCGCAGAACATTCACATAGCACATCAGGTAGTTTGTGCCATTATCCCAGTCGGCCTGGCTGGGCCACTGTATGGCGTCATTGCTGCTGAAGATTGATTCGCCCCACTTCTTCCCGCCCCCAGCGTTGGGCGAACGTCCATGTTCGTCTCTTCCAATGCCATAGTATTGCACCACGGCGGCCGCTCAGCAAACGCTCTCGAGCAATCGCTGACACGATGCGGCCGGGGGTGGACGACTCGCCAGGCATGCCAGAGGGGAAAGGTCCGCTGGCGTTGGGTGTGGTGTTGCGCGGGCGCAGGGGTCACTGGTTCGAGTAAGCCGGGTTTGGTGGCGCATAGCGGACAGTACTCGAAACATGCCCCAGCTTCCGAAATGGCTGGCCAAGGCATGTTTGAAGGGGATGCTAGAGGTCACCGTAGAGGTTGGTGTGAGCGAGTTCGCGGCCCCGAGGCCGAACGCCCGGACGATGAAGCGGCTGAACCCGGCGCAGATCGACTTGCTCATTGAACGCTATCTGGCGGGCAGGACGGTGTACGAGTTGGGTGCCGAGTTTGGCATCGCCCGACAGACCGTGAGCCTGGTCTTGAAGCGCAACGGGGTACTGATGCGGATGCAAGAGCTGCGTGAGGATCAGCGCGACGAGGTCACCGCGCTGAGGGACCAGGGATGGTCGTATGCACGTCTGGGCGAGCGGTTCAAAGTCGATCGTGGACCGTACGGAACTTTCTGGTACGCGGAGTGACGCGGGCTTGAGACGACACGCTGCTCCACATGGTTGGTGCGCATCTGGCGTCTGCGTTTCGCCGGACTATGCGGTGGCGCGGTCGAGCGCGTCGCGTCCGAGGGCGGTGGTCTGGTATCGCTGGAGTCGGCTGTTGGGTTTACCGGGGATCGTCATGGCGAGCAGGCCCTGCTCCACGAGCGGGACGAGGTGGCGCTGGTAGTTGCCGTAGGCGTTGGACAAGCCCACCGCGTCCAGCAGGTCGGCACGCGTGATCGGGGTGAGTGCGGTTCGCAGGATCGCGGCGACTTGCTCACTGACTTGTTCATCGACTTGCTCACTGGCTCCGCGTGTGGTGCCCGGCTCGGGGGCGATGCGCGGCGAGTGGTTGCGGATCGGGACGACGACGCGCAAGCAGTTGGGCAGTTCCAGGAACTGTGGTGGCCCCAGCCCCTGGCCGGCCAGGGTCTTGACAACGCCCTTGATACCGGAGCCCCATTCCTCCATCAGCCGCATCTCCCGGAACACCCGCACAATCACCGGGTTGCGGATCATCGACACCCCGTCGAGCATGGCCTGAACGGTCTGACCAGGCATGAGCCCGCCGGGCGAGTCGACCTCGATCCGGTCGTCGAGGAACGCGACCCGCACAGGGCTGGAGGCTGCACCCCAGGTGGCGTGCGCGAGGGCGTTGATGATGACCTCGCGCACCGCGTCGACCGGGATCGACCACACGTCCTTGCGGACCACGTCGCCGAACAGGGCGGTCTTGAAGGCGTGCTTCTGTAAGAACGTGACCGCCTCGGCGACGGCGAGCGGCAGATGGGTGTGAATCTCGGTCTGGTCGAAGATGTCGACGCGTTCGGTTCCCCGGAATCTGCCGCATTGCACCCAGGCGTGCGGGAACGCTTCCTCGCGTCGTCGTCCGGCCAGCAGGACACCGCCGTTGGTCGGCACGATCTGCCCGGCGGTATCCGTGGTGGCCACTCCGAGGGTCCGTAGTGCTTCGACGTCAAGATGGCGGCCCAGCATCTGTTCCAGCGCGGCCACGTCCAGATCGTCAAGTCCCTGGTCGGGGATGGGTAGTTGGTCGAACATGCGGGCTGAGGCGGTGCGTTCCAGTTCGTGGATGAGTGGCAGGTCGGCCTGCCGGTTCGTGGACCCGAGCCGGACATACACCCCAGCGTCGGGGCCTTCGGCCTTCACGTAGTGGGGGCGGCGTCCGCTCAGCCCGACTTGGACGATCAGGACCGGTTTGCCCGCCCAGGTGACGATCTCGATCACCGGAGCCAGACGTGGAACGATGCTGTCGGCGATCAGGGACGCGAGCCGTTCCTCTGTCGCGAGCGGATCGTCGACGCCGACGACCCGATGCTCGTCGTCCACGCCGATCAGGATCTGGCCGCCGGCGGAGTTGGCGAAGGCGACGACGGTGCGCAGCAGTGGGCTCGGCGACGAGATGTCGCGCTTGAACTCCAGCGTCTTGCCCTCGAACGCGTCGACCACGCCGTCAACCACCGTGGCGCTGTCCGCCATGCAGTCACCTCCTTGACCAGCGAGTTTGCCTGGCCTCCTCCGGCCAAGCCTCAGTTACGCCAAGGTCAATTATCCCGTGTCACCGTTCTGCCAAGGACCACGACACACGTGGGCATCGGAGAGGCAGTGCTTGGAACGTTCCCGCATTGACCTCAGCGATGCCACTCCGGGTCGTAAGGGACCGCATCCGGGGTCATAAGTCCCGCAGCACGCCACGCCGACTTCGCGGCTCGCTTCAGCGCGTCTCCACAGTCTCCACTACAAACGTGACGCTCCAACAACAGCCAGTACTCATGCCCGTTTAGTGGCTCGGCACACCGAATGCAGGTGTCACCAGCAACCGCGCGACCATCTGGGTGGCGAAGGGCTCTCCTGAGCCACTCGTTGTATGGGAGTGTCGCTGCTTGCAGCGCTCGAGCTTGTTCCACAACATAGCGCGGTAACCACCCTGATCGTGAGGCCGCGCGTTGAGCTCTGGTTGCCCTCTCTAGCTCTTCGCGCGTTAGGTCGAGTCGATCCATGAACTCTGCTTCGGTGAGAATCTCGATGCGTCGGCCCGCCTCAGCGCTAGCCATAGCTTTTTGCAGTTTTCCTGTCATTACGGCACCGGGGCGGAAAGTCCTGGGATCAAGGTCTCCAGTCACCAGCATTGTTGTTGCCCTGGTAACGGTGCCTTGTCCAACTCCACCCAGCTGATCGACCAGCGCGATGGCTTCTTCGCGAGTGTTTGTCGTCAGCTTTCCCGTGAACGCCACATGCTCGCCAGACAACGGCTGGGTTCCGGCGAGCATGGAAAAGTCGAGCGGCTCCAGCCTCGCAGCCGCCTGCTGTTGCGCTTCGACCCGCAGATAATCCTGGAGCGAAGCAAGGGTACTGCTTCCAGATCGTTTGGCAAGCTCAACGGCTACCATCGCGGCGGCTTCGGCGTCTGCCAGGGCCTCATGATGAGCGAAGGAAGACAAACCCAGGGCCTGAACCACAAACTCCAGCCCGTAGGATCCGAGCGTCAATGTGGCGCGCGCGGCAACCAGGGTATCAAACCAGTCATTGTCTGGCCATTCCTGATCTACCATCGTGCTGGCTTGCTGAAGAACCGAGCGGTCGAATGGCGCATTGTGCGCGACAAGCACATCACTCGCAATGAACGCCATCACATGGACACCTACTTGATCCCACGACGGTGCCGTCCGGACCATGTCCGGAGTGATGCCATTTACTGCCGTGTTCCAGTCTCTGAAAGACTCCAGGCCAGTCGGTGGGCACACCAGGGTGGAGAATCGATCGACCACGACACCATTTCGGACTCTTGCCAATCCGACGGCGCAAACAGAGCCTCGCTCAGCCCCGGCCGTCTCGAAATCAATGGCTGTGAAATCAAGACTCATCGTTACCACTCCGCTGTCGACCTTTACAGGTCACTGTTTCGAGTAAGCGAACTATGGTGGAGTTAGCGGGTTCGTGTCCGAACCCACCCCACAACCTTCAATCGGCTCGGAACCGAAAGCAAGCTTTCATTCGCTCGCCTCAATCGGCTGTGGGCCTCACAGGACTTGAACCTGTGACCTCGTCCTTATCAGGGACGCGCTCTAACCGACTGAGCTAGAGGCCCGGGTGCTCCGCTTTCGCTGCATGCGACGTCCTAATCTACCGCATAGGTCCTTAACTGCCCAAACTCCATGGCCAGATATCGACGAGTCCCTCCCCATCCCCAGCTGGCCCGTCAAACGTCACCTTGATTCACCAATCTTCGTGTCGAAGAGCTGTGTGTCGTCTTCAAAGTCGTCGTCCCACTGGATAGACTGGTACGTCGCCGTTGAGGAGGATGCGATGCCGTCGATCACTGATGTCACAGAACAAACCTTTGCCACCGAGGTGCTGGATTCGAGCCGCCCCGTGCTTGTGGACTACTGGGCCGATTGGTGCGCCCCCTGCAAGCAGATGTCTCCGGTCATCGGCGAACTTAGCGACCAATATCCGCAGGTGAAGTTCTGCAAGATCGATACCAACGCCAATCCGGCGCTGGCCGCTCGTCAAGGTGTCATGAGCCTGCCGACACTGCAGGTGATCGTGGGCGGCGAAATCGTCCAGGCAAGCCAAGGCGGCAAAACTAAAAACTCCATCATTCAGATGCTGAGCGATTATCTCTAGCCGAGGCCTTCTTGGCCAGCTAGCCATTACACCTAGTCAGATTCGTATCAGTCCGAATTATCTAGATAACAGGTGCGATCATTCGTCTCGTTGATCACTTGTCTTTACGCGGATCACCGGCGACTCGGCTCATCTCGTCCACAAACGCCTGCCAACCCGGTGGGAAGACGGTTGTCACGCTGAGCGTGTCGTAATACATCCCGTACTGGTTATCGACCAGTACGGCTATCGAAAAGATCATGGTGCCATCTGCCGGTGTGTCGTCAATCACATCGTTCTCGTCCAACCAGGCGTTCCACGTCGTCAGCCCAGTCTTGTCGATCGCCGCACGAAAAGCGCCCAGCTGATTCTCACTCAACGGAATCTGGACGGCAGAAGGTTCGATCATGGGATCGCTGTCCCCATCGATACACTGCCCGCTGCTGTGCCAGGCGGCGCCAGGTGCTTTGGAATCGGGATCGACCTGCATCAGTTGGACATGCCACGCCAGACACATGACTGGCGCATCGGATTGGGCGTCGACTGTCGTCGTGCCAATCATGTCGACCGACTGAATGTCATCTACCGTGTATGGATTGGTTATCACGTCGTCGTCAACCGAAACATCAACGGACGGCAACACCACATCTGGCGCCGTACACCCAGTGGACAGCGCAACTGTGAGCAATGCCGCCACAATCCACTTGAGCTTAGGCAACGAACGACACATGCCATCAGCATACAGACAGCAACTGTGAAGTCAGACAGTTGGCGACAACGCGACGACACACAGCGACGGTTCTACGAAGGGATCAAGACGTTCAATGACCATCGGCATTTTGTAACCACAAATGAGACCACGCATCAGCCCCAGATGGACGGTGCAGACCGTGGTCCAGCTTTGCTCGGCGGCTTCGAGGAATGGGCATTGGTGCATCAGGATCTTCGGGCTGGTGCTAGGCGTCGCCAGTTCAGGCTCGAAACCAAGTTCCGTGAGAGAGTACACCAACTGCTGGAGCGGCGTTTCGACACTGAAGCCGACCCGTTGGTTAGCCAGCCGACGCCCCCACGCGGTGCCGGCCGACATCAACGTCTTGCGCCCCTTCCGCATCATAGCCTCTGAGGCGAATGTGACTAACACTTGAGCCAGTAGACGGTAGTTGCGCCGTCCGGAATGCACTCGTGCCGCGTTGGCGCTGTAGAGGATGTGGGGACGCCCCCTGATATCGCGTTCCTCAGAGTGATGCGAGATCAGGCCTTGCTTGGTCAGGACGCCCAGATGGAACCTCACCGTGTTGGGGTGCAGGCCAACCTGGACCGAGATGTCTGTCACGGTCATCGGCACACGGGCAGACCACAACGCTGCTAAAACGCGCATGCGGCTCTCGCCAGTCTTCGGGGGTGTTGGCTGGGTCTCTTCGATGAATTTGAGTCTAACTTCGAGGCTTGCCAAAGCTTAGTTTCTGTGGTTTATGCACCTAATACCGCAGTCTAGAAATCAAACGCTGACGAGTGCGACCCTAGACTTCGTGCGTCTACTCCCCAGGTATTTCCGTGCATCACGGAGTCATCGCTGCATTGGACGATCAGCGACGGCGACTCCGCCCCGATCACTGGTGGGCGACGAACGCCAATACCATATTGGTGAAAAACCTTCGTTTTGAACCCAGTGAATGCCAGACGCGCTCGACTCAGTTGAGCAGCAGAGAGACGATACGACCCAAGTCCGCAGAGTCGGCAAAGTCGATTGCGATCTTGCCATGGGTCCTGCCGGCGATGATCGTGACCCGGGTGTCCAGACGCTCCGTCAACGCGGTTTGAGCGGCCGTGGCTTGATCATCCAACAAGCCTGCCGGGGCGTTTTTCTTCTTGCGAGTCTTTGCAGGACGGTTCGCGCTCAATGCAACCGCCTCCTCGGTGGCGCGGACGCTAAGTCCCTCCGCCACGATACGAGCAGCCAGCCTCTCTTGCTCGCCGACGTCGTCAAGACCAAGCAGCGCTCTGGCGTGGCCAGCAGACAGGACACTGGCCGCCACGCGGCGCTGGACCACCGGCGACAGGTGCAACAGTCTGATGGTATTCGTGATGTGGGGACGCGACTTCTTCACCTTGTCGGCCAGTTCCTCCTGCGTCAACCCGAAATCGTCAATCATCTGCTGATAGGCGGCCGCTTCCTCCAACGGGTTCAGTTGCACCCTGTGCAAGTTCTCCAGCAATGCGTCGCGCAACATATCAGCGCTGTCTGTCGCACGCACGATAGCCGGGATCTTTGCCAGCCCGGCTCGCTGATGCGCACGCCACCGGCGCTCACCCATCACTAGTTCATAACTGTTGGGAGCCGTTTGTCGCACCACCACTGGCTGCAACAACCCGACTTCTGCCACCGAGGCGGCCAGCTCGTCTAGGGTCTCATCGTCGAAGGACTGGCGCGGCTGGCTGGGGTTGGGACTGATCTCGTCAACAGGCAATTCCGCGAACCATGAGCCGTCGCCAATCGGCTCAGAAGCGCGATAGTCAGCGACCACACCTGTCGTTTCCGGTGCGGTGTATTCGCCATCGGTGCGCATGAACAGCTCACCAAGGCCGCGCCCCAATCCTCCTGGATGCTGCCTGCTGGTCGCCATGGGTGTCTTGCCTCCTAGTGTTGTGATCTGATTTTCAGTAGATATCCGCCCGGCCAAACCCTGCCAGTGGCATGATAGCGCCACGCTGGGCGATCTCCATGGCGGCAGCACGGTATGTTTTGGTCCCGATTGACGATGGGTCGTATGTCAACACGCTCTGTCCATAGCTCGGGGCTTCACTGATGCGCACGGAGCGTGGGATGACGGTTTGCAGCGTCTGATCGGGGAAGTGCGTCCTCACCTCGTCCGACACTTGGCTGGCCAATTTGGTCCGCGAGTCGAACATCGTGAGCAGGACCGTGCTCAAAACCAACTGCTCGTTCAGGTCGTTCCTAATGATCTCAATGGTGCGGACCAACTGCGAGACACCCTCCAGCGCGTAGTACTCACACTGGATCGGCAGCAATATCTCCGTGGCAGCCACCAGAGCATTGACAGTCAACAGACCCAACGACGGCGGACAATCGATGAACACATAGTCGGCGTAGTTGCTCTTCAGATACGCGCTCAACGCCTTGAACAAACGCTTCTCACGTGCCACCTGCGAGACCAACTCGATCTCGGCCCCGGCCAGATCAAGGGTCGCCGGCAGCACAGTCACCCGTTCATTCTCGGTTGACGGGACGACGTACCGGGCGATGCTTTCACCTTGCAGCATAACTTCGTAGCTGCCGCGAGCACCGATACGATGCTCGACACCAAGCGCCGTGGACGCGTTGCCCTGCGGGTCCAGATCGATCACCAACACCTGCAGGCCGCCTTGGGCCAGCGCCACAGCTAGATTCACAGCGGTAGTGGTCTTGCCGACGCCACCCTTCTGATTGGCGACCACGAACACGCGGGTGTGGGATGGACGGGGCATCATCATCGGCACCTCGGCGAGATTGGTCTCAACCGGTGCAGTCACCGCCCGCCGCGGTGCGGGGTTATCGTCGTCGCGAATGGGAGCCAGTTCTTCTTCCGGGGCTAAGGGTGCGGCGGTAACATGTGGCACCACTGAGTTCGCCTGGGCCACATTGGCGTGCGCCATTGACTCAACTACCGGAGCGGACGAAGGGACACGCAGAACTCTCGCTGTCGGTGTTTCTTCACCAAACGTTGTTTCACGTGAAACATAGCTATGCGGCCAACCAACGGAAGGTGAACCAACCTCTGAAACCACCGTTATCTCCTAATCTGGGCTTGCGCACCAGCGGCTGTCTGCGTCTGAACAGCTTTGGACTACTCTACTGGGTGCTGGACGTCAAAACAGAACTGGGGGCATTCGAATCTCGGTGTCTCATCTTCTTTGCAAGTGTGAGCAGCATTAAGCGCCTCAGCGAACCCGTACAGTACCAGTCGCAACCAGTACCAGGACAGCAATGAAGTCGCGTATTACGCTTCGTCTTGCAATGTGGATAACTGGAAATTTCTGTTGATAACTCAGGTGATCTACACCTGATCCGGTATTTTAGCTTGTGGACGACTTACTGCCTCGTGAAACTTCTACCACGACCGCTACGGGGCATAGAGGCACTGTATCACAATGTTTGAGAGTGGCGACGAGTCCTAGTTTGCGCAGCATGGGGGTGGCATCTTCGATCTCGTGCTCAGCGTTACTCCCTTTCAGCGCCAGCAATTTCATGCGCATCAACCCGACACACCATGGCACCAGCTTCGTCAGTGGCGCCACGGCTCTTGCCACGACAACATCGTAGGTCTGATCGATCTCTTCCGCGCGAGCTCTGACAACGGACACACGGTCGCCAATTCCAAGATCGGCGATCGCGCTTTCCAGAAACTGCGTTCGTCGCAGGAGCGAGTCGACAAGCGTCACACGTAGATCTGGTCTGGCCAAAGCCAGAGGGATGCCCGGTAGTCCGGCGCCGCTGCCGACATCGACAATCGATTCATTAGGTTCTAGCAGATTTCGTATCGACACACTGTTCAAGATATGGCGACACCAGAGCCGATTGGTCTCACGGGGCCCGAGGAGACCCCACTCCACGCCTCTGGTGGCCAACATCTCATGGTACTGAACAGCCAACTGGTATCGGTCGCCGAAGATGTCCCATAGAAGATCGTCACCGGGGTGGAATTCGTCGTCCTGCCCGACTACGTCCGGGGTAGCCTCGCAAACCGGGAGATCATGTTTCACGTGAAACGTCACTTGAGTGATACGACTACCTGACGCTGAGGATCCACGCCTTCGGACTCGCTGGTCAATCCGGCCTCAGCGACGGCGTCATGAACGATCTTGCGTTCGAACGGATTCATCGCGGGCAACCGAACCGGCTCATTTGTGGCTCTCACCTCAGCCACAGCCTCTTGGGCCATGATCATTAGCTCTTTGCGTCGCTTGTCACGGTGACCGGCGACATCCAGTATCAGACGCGAACGGTGACCGGTCTCAGTGAGCACCGCCAATCGCGCCAGATCCTGCAAAGCGTCGAGAACCTCGCCGTTCTTGCCAACCAGCGTCTGCGATTCCGTCACGATTGACACATGTGCACGATCCCCTTCAGTGTACGTGTCGATGTCGCCGTCCAGATCAACAATATCCAGGAGCTCTTCCAGATAATCCGCGGCAATGTCACCCTCGGTATCAAGCTCCGACGCCGACGCTACGCCTTCGCTCTCAGGCGCATCTTCCTCGGCCACCTGCTCCACATCGTCAATATCGTCCGCGGTACCCCCTGATGGGTCCATCACCGGTGTTGTCTCTTCACTCATCTCGTGTCTCCTTTAAAAATCAATGGTTAATAGGCCTGGTTCAATGCTTCCGTTTTGCCCGGCTCTTCTTGTGCGGCTGCTGTCGCACCACAACCTGTTTACCTGTGTCTGGGTCAGTACGCGTCACGGCTTTGTGCTGCACTGTCCGCTGCGCCGATTGGCCTGATCCTTCCTGGGTGGATGTGATAACACCGGTCTGCTTCTGGGCTGTTTCGGTCATCTTGGCCATCAACCCGCCACCCTTGCGCTTCGACCTGGCCTTCTCAATCCGCTCGCGCTCGATAGCCACCGGATCCTTGCCCATGGCAATCATCCGGTCCTCCCAGGCTGCGTACGCCGGCGTGTCTGGCGTTGGGTAGATGCGCACCATGAAGTATTGCTGCATCATCGTCCAGACATTGGAGATCAGCCAGTAGAACATCACGCCTATCGGGACGGCCAGGCCGGTGAACAGATAAATGAATGGGAAGACGTACAGCATCATCTTCTGCTGCTGACCCATCGGGCCCTCCAGCATCGTCGGTGGCATGTTGCGCTTCATCATGTACCACTGCTGGTAGAACAATGTCGCCACCATGCCGACCATCAAAATGACCGCCAAGACTTTGGTGCCCATCGACGAATCAGCCATCGGCAAGAACGTTTGCGACAGGCTGGAACCGAAGATATGGGATGTCTGGAACGAGGCAACCAACTCCGGATGCCCGAAAAACATACCTTTCGGCACACTCGCACCGTTCCATACCGTCTGTATCACTGGGCTGCCAACTTTCGGTATCGTCTCGAAGACGTCCATATAGCCCACAGCCGCCGGCCTTATCACCCAGAACACGGAGAAGAGCACTGGCATCTGCACGATCATCGGCAAGCATGACGCATACGGGCTCACCCCGTTGTCCTGGTACAACTTCATAGTCTCGGCGCCCAGTCGCTGGCGGTCCGCTTTGTACTTCTCCTGCAGCGCCTTCAGTTTTGGCTGCAAGGCAGTCATGGCACGTTGGGAGTTGAGCTGCTTGGCATACAGCGGCAACATTATGCCGCGGATCACGCATGTCATCATCACAATAGCAAGCAGCCACGACACACCACTGTGGTTACCCAAAACCCCGGTGCTGTCCGGACCCGCGCCGAAGAGCGGTGAAAACACCCAATGGAAGAAAATCATGACCGATGAAATCAGCCAGTAGAACGGCGTCATTATGCCGTTGCCTATATCGCTCAGACTCAGGAGTGCAATCATCACGTCATCCCATCACGGCTGATGCCGCGCTCTGTCCGGGCACAACCACCCGGGAAGTATCTGCTGTCACAACGTCGGCCGCCCCCACCGTCATCGCCTGTTCAACCATTTCAGGCGTCACCCCATCGGTGCCCTGATCGCCCCACCACTCGGTTAACTTGCCTTGCAGAGGTGACCCCGGCACTGGGTCGACGCCGCCATTCGACCATGGATTGCACCTCAGCAACCGCCAGATGGCGAGTGCCGAGCCCTTGACCGCCCCATGCAATTGCAAGGCCTCGAGGCCGTATGCGGAGCAAGACGGATAGTACTTGCAACACGGCGCATATGACGGTGACGCAACGGCTCGCCATAACTTGACCAACCCGATGAGCAACCACTTCACGACACGCCCGCCTTTGCCATCGCAGAAGACCATGCCGACTGCACATCGCCTGGGAGCCGCTTCGAGTCAATAGCGGCATATGGCAACGCGCGGACAACGATTCTGCAACCATTGGAGGCGGGCTCCATCGCCATCGGACGCACCAACGCCCTGAGACGACGCTTCACCCGGTTGCGGACCACCGCCCCGCCTACTGAACGCGACACCACGAAACCGACTCGGCTGACGTCGGTCTGTTCGACATCTGGCCTCCAGGCATGCACCACAACGGTGGGGCGACTCGCCCGCGTGCCGCAACGCATCGTCTGGGCGAACTCCGCCGACGAACGCATCCGGTGAGAAGCAGGTAGCACGCTGGGCTCACGCCGATAGTTCGGCGCGCCCCTTCCTGCGACGTGCGGCGAGAATCGCCCGTCCGGCACGGGTACGCATACGGGCCCGAAAACCATGCGTCCGGGCGCGACGACGATTGCTGGGCTGGAAGGTACGCTTGGGCATGACGACCACCTATTCGTTTAAGTCTTCATACGACACGACGAAGACGACTCCGGCGTGTACAACGAACAGCCGCTGACTGCCAGCGGCTTGTTCATGGTACCGCAGAGTAAGGTCCCTTTCCAAGTCAGGTGATGAATCACAGGCTTGTAATTTGCTGAAAACTGACTACGACTATGACTCAGCTGAAACAAACTAGTAACATTACGTGCGAAGTGACCTTCGGACGCCACATGGTTGAGCTTCACACAACGCTGTGCGCGCGATGGACAATAGGCCACTTGCATACGACCGGTAGACTCGTGTCGATCACGGGATTAGGAGACGAAGTGGACGACATCTTGTCCGACACGGCGACACTGCTCGACCAGGCTTGGCGCCACGTGCTTAAAGATGCCGATCCCACTGCCCGGGCATGGCTGCGCAATGCCAAGCCACTGACTATTCTCGATTCACACGTTATGCTGGCCGTCCCCAATGAGTTCACCAGAGAACGTATCGAGACCCGTCTGCGGGGAAACATCGAAGAGTCATTGAGCGATTTCTTCACCCGCTCGATAAGGCTGGCCATCACTGTCGAGCCAGATTTGGAGCTGAGTTTCGGCGTCCCTGACCGTCCGGAGGACGACGAATACGATGTGTCCGACGAGACCGTGACGACGAGTGCGTCACCGTCCACCAACCCGGCAGAAGACCGCAGAACAGCCGATCAGCCACTTCCGGGCAGGGTTGCCGCCACACCCGCGCAGGCGCCGACTCCCAGCCGGAGTGAGTTCGTCCGCCGTTCGGATGCTGTGGCCGCGTTGGCGCACACGAACAACCTAAACTCAAAATACACGTTCGAAAACTTCGTCATAGGCACTTCCAACCGCTTTGCCCATGCGGCAGCGATCGCCGTCGCCGAGTCGCCCGGCAAGGCTTATAACCCATTGTTGATCTACGGCGGTTCCGGCCTTGGCAAAACCCATCTTCTGCACGCGCTGGGACACTACATGCTCCAGTACTACCAAGATGTCCGGGTGCGTTATGTCAGCACCGAGGAGATGACCAACGACTTCATCAACGCCATCTCGGACAATCGCATGACCGAGTTCCGGCGCCGTTACCGCGATGTGGATGTCTTGTTGATCGACGACATCCAGTTCCTCGAGTCAAAGATCGGGACGCAGGAAGAGTTCTTCCACACATTCAACACCCTGCACAACGCCCAAAAACAGATCGTCATGACATCCGACCGTCCCCCCAAGGCCCTGGAAGCCCTTGAGATGCGACTGCGCAGTCGTTTCGAATGGGGCCTGATCACCGACATCCAGCCACCGGATCTCGAAACCAGGATCGCTATCTTGCGACGCAAGCTCGTCTTCGAACACCTGTCTGTGCCGGAAGATTCTTTGCAGTTGATCGCCTCGAAGATTCAAACCAACATCCGAGAGCTTGAGGGCGCCCTGATCCGGGTGGCCGCGTACTCGAATATCAACCGACAGCCGATCGATATCGCCTTGACTGAAAATGTTCTGCGCGACCTGATTCCCAGTGGCGACCTGCGAGCCATCACAGTTGACGACGTCAAACAAGAAACCGCCACCTATTTTGACGTATCGGTGGACGATCTGCTGAGTCAATCACGCACGCAAACTCTTGTGACGGCCCGACAAGTGGCCATGTATTTGTGCCGGGAACTGACCGAGCTGTCGCTTCCGAAGATCGGCCAAGAATTCGGCGGGCGCGACCACACCACCGTCATGCACGCCTACCGCAAAGTGAAAGACCTGATGCGCGAAAGACGCAGCGTCTACAACCAGGTGACCGAACTGACCAACCGTCTCCGTCGGCTCTGACCGGCAATTGTCATCCCAAAGCACCGACTTATGCACATCTTCTGTTCACAACTTGTGGATAACTGAAGTAAATAGTGGGAACTAACGTGCTCACGCGAAGACAATCCACACACAGTCCACATCATCAACACCGTCATACACAATCCGTGCACAGTGCTATTTGTTGTTGACAAGGTAAAATACCAACCAATCAACATATCAACAGTAGAGACTACTACTACGATAGATACATATATAACAATCGTAGAAGACACCAACCTGTCATTCTGTGCACGATCAGATATCCGCCACCTTGGGTCAAAGTGCTGGTCTTGCATGTTTTAGTCACACGGTGTCGCTAAGATCGAAGTGTCGTGTTGCCAACAGAAGGGACACCAGTGAAAATACGTGTGGACCATGATGTCATGGCAGAAGCCGTAGCGTGGACAGCTCGCAATCTGCCGAACCGTCCCAGCGTGCCTATTCTGGCCGGTCTGCTGATACGGGCGGCAGGCGAGGCGGTGACGCTGTATAGCTTCGACTATGAGACATCGGCCAAAGTTGCCATCCCGGCAGATGTGGTTGAAGAAGGCCAAGTGTTGATCAGCGGCAAACTGTGGGCCGAAATCGTCAAGACTTTGCCTGCCTTGCCCATCACGCTCGAATCAGACGAGTCCAAGGTTGAGGTCACCTGTGGTCCGTCGCGTTTCTCATTGCAGATGTTGCCTGTGACGGAGTATCCGGGTCTGCCGTCGATGCCTGGAACGACGGGTCATGTGGAAGCAGAAGAGTTCGCCCGGGCAGTCGAACAAGTGGTCGTGGCAGCGGGAAGGGACGAACTCCTGCCGATCTACACCGGTGTTCGCATTGAGCTGTCTGGTGACACTTTGTCACTGTTGGCCACTGATCGTTACCGCATGGCGCTGAGAGAAATGTCATGGCGTCCGAAAGCCAAGAACATCGAGGCGGCTGCCATCGTCCCGGCCCGGGTTTTACGGGAGACCGCTCGTTCGATGGCCGGTGGTAGTCAAGTCACTTTGAGCCTCTCACCGGAGACCATGGGTGACGGTTTGATCGGATTCGAGTGCGGCGGCCGCGAACTGACCACGCGTCTGCTTGATGGCGAGTTTCCCAAGTTCCGTCATCTTTTGGACGTCCACGCCAATGTGTCAGTGCGTCTCAAGACGGACGACATCATCGCGGCAACCAGGCGCGTCAAATTGGTGGCAGAGCGCAACACGCCTCTTCGCATGACAATTTCTGAAGAAGCTATCTCGCTGAGCGCCTCGACCGGCGATCAGGCCCAAGCCTCTGAGACACTCGAAGCCATAGTCACGAATCACACCGACGGAGATCTGGCATTGACCGACGCCGGCTTCAATCCGCACTACCTTGAGGACGCCCTCGGTGCGCTGACCCGGCCCTACGTGTTGTTCTCATTCACTGGCACGGGGCAGCCTTGCTTGTTGCAGGGCTTGAAAGAGATCGACAGCGAGCCAGACAGCGACTACAAGCACGTCATCATGCTGATGCGTTTGCCAAGCTGAGATTCAGCCAGCGGCGCCATGTACGTCACGAAGGTCGAACTGACCAACTTTCGCAACTACGAGCATGCCAGTATCGAATTCGCACCCGGGGCAAATCTGCTGATCGGCACCAACGGGCAGGGCAAAACGAATATCGTCGAGGCCATCGCTTATTTGGCGACGCTGGCCTCACATCGCGTCGCCGCAGACGGGCCGCTGGTCAAGGTAGGGGAAGACCAAGCCGTCATCCAAGCCCGCGTGATCGCTGGTCTGCAGGACGCCCGGGCGCTCACTCTCGAATTGACCATCAACCCGGGCCGGGCCAACCAGGCCAGGATCAACCGGTCACCACAAAGGCGGGCCCGGGATCTGATGGGCGCTTTGCGTGTGGTGGCCTTCACTCCGGACGACTTGGCCATCGTCAAAGGCGATCCGAACGACCGTCGCGTCGCCATCGATGAAGTGGTTGTGCAACGATGGCCGCGGATTATCGGTGTTAAAGCGGACTATGACCGGGTGTTGCGTCAACGAAATGCGCTTCTCAAGACCATGTGTGACCGGCCTGGCCGTCAGGCTCCTGGCATGGATGACACACTGGATATCTGGGACGGCCAACTGGCGCCCCTGGGCGCCGAGCTGATGGTCGCGCGTGCCCGTACGGTGGCCGATATGCGACCACTGATGGCCCAGGCGTATCAAGCCATTGCTCCCGTCCAGAACCAAGCTGACGCCGTCTATGCCCCAAGGCAACCGGAGGTGCGCGATCACCTGGCGAACGTTACTTCGACAGACGAGGATCCCGCGCAGAGCGTCCGCCAAATAGGGGATCTACTGCGGCAGGCGATGGTTGACCGCCACCAGGAGGAAATCCGTCGCGGCGTATCCTTGATCGGCCCGCATCGAGACGACATCGAACTGGCGATCCACGAACTACCAGCCAAGGGGTACGCCAGCCACGGTGAGTCGTGGTCGCTGGCATTGAGCTGGCGGTTGGCTTCACTCTGGTTGCTGCGGCAGGACGGTGGCGAGCCAGTTCTGATCCTCGACGACGTCTTTTCGGAGCTGGACGACATCCGTCGCGACCGTTTGACCAGTTCCATCGAGGGAGCAGAACAGGTGCTGATAACGGCGGCCGTTCCCGACGACGTGCCTGCCAGCTTGCGCGGACGTCGTTTCACGGTGCAAGCTGGCACTGTGAGCGCGAACGGAGAGCCATGAGCAGCGATGAAGCCCAAGCCTTCGGCGGCTTCAATCCCGATGGCGTCGACGTCGCCCTCGACCTGGTGGCGGATCTGGCGTCCGTCCCCCCGACGCTGCCACCGCCACGGTTGGGCCCGGATCGTCCCAAGCGGAAAGTGGTCCGCAGATCGAGCGGTGCTCTCGAGCCGCTGGGCGATGTGGTCGGCGAGGTGGCGGCTGATCGCGGCTGGCAATCACGGATGTCGCTTCATCTGCTGCAAGTCCGGTGGGATCAATTGGCCGGTGACATCAATGCCATGCACTCTCAACCGGTGGCGCTGAAAGACAAGGTCGTCACCGTGTCGGCCGACTCATCGACTTGGGCTTCGGCGCTGCGGCTCATCGCCCCGCAACTGGTGGCCAGGCTGAACCAGGCCCTCGGCGACGGCTCAGTCACGGCGGTTGACATAGTGGGGCCGCAGGGCCCCGATTGGAAACACGGCAAGCGGGCAGTCCGCGATGGCCGCGGTCCCCGCGACACATATGGCTGACGCTTCACAGGCTGTGACGCCTATTACGTGAGGGGTGATACGTGTCATGGTGCCAAGAGCCTAGGAGCGGCCATACTGGGCCGGTGACGCTGAAAGATGTGCACAACCAGCCCGGAAGCCATGGCAAGAACCCTCACTAACTGGTAGACTGTACTAGTTACTGCATGATTGATCCCCCCAGCCACGGAACGGCTTTGTCGTGCGGTGTGGAAAGGCAAACGTGAGCGAAACGACAGAAACAGACGACGCCATGGATGAAGAGGCAGCCGGCACTGATTGGGTGTTGAGCGACACTGCCGATGACATGACCGTCGAAGGCGAGTACGACGCCGACGAGATCCAGGTGCTCAAGGACCTGGACGCCGTGCGGAAGCGCCCTGGCATGTACATCGGGTCGACGGGCGAGCGAGGTCTGCACCACCTGGTCTATGAAATCGTGGACAACGCTGTGGATGAGGCGCTGGCCGGCTACGGCGACCGGATCGATGTCGCGCTGTTGCCAGGAGGCGGGTGCCGGGTGGTGGACAACGCCCGCGGCATACCCGTCAAGGAGCACCCCACCGAGCACATTTCGTCCCTGACTCTGGTGCTCACCGTTCTGCACGCCGGCGGCAAGTTCGGCAACGGCGGCTACAAGGTGTCCGGCGGGCTGCACGGCGTCGGGTCGTCGGTCGTCAACGCCCTCAGCGCCACCATGATCGTCGACGTCTACCGCGACGACTATCACTGGCGCCAGTCGTTCACCCTCGGCGTCCCGGACGCACCCGTCGAGCAACTGGAGCGGACGGACCGGACCGGCACGACGATCACCTTCTATCCCAGCCCAGAGATTTTCGAAACCACGAACTTCAGCTACGAGACGCTGGCCACCCGTTTCCGGGAGTACGCCTTCTTGAACAAAGGGCTGGCCATCAACATCGTCGACGAACGCCCCGGCCATGTCGACGAGGACGGCAACCAGGTGTGCGACACGTTCATGTATTCCGACGGACTGGTCGATTACGTTCGTTTCCTGACCGGTGGGCGCGAACCGTTGACGCCGATCATCGACGTCGAGGCCCACAACACGGAGGCCGGTATGGGTGTCGAGATCGCCATGCAATGGAACACCACCTACCAGAGCAGCCTGCACACATTCGCCAACACCATCAACACGCAAGAGGGCGGCACCCATGAGGAGGGCTTCCGCGCGGCGCTCACGAACACGGTCAACCGCTGGGGCGAGAACTGGGGCATGATCAAGAAGCGCGAGGACCGCGTCAGCAACGACGACATACGCGAGGGCCTGACGGCAGTAGTCAGCATCAAGATCACCGAGCCGCAGTTCGAAGGGCAGACGAAAACCAAGCTGGGCAACACTGAAGCGCGCAGTTTCGTCCAGAAAGTGGTCAACGACCGCTTGGGTGACTGGATGGAGCGCAATCCCGGCGATGGCAAGCGCATCGTCGCCAAGGCTCTGGCGGCCGCCCAGGCCCGCATGGCGGCCCGCAAGGCCCGCGAAGCGGCCCGCAACCGCAAGGGACTGCTGGGCGGCGGCGGGTTGCCGGGCAAGCTGGCCGACTGTTCGTCCACCAACCCGGAAGAGTGCGAGATTTTTCTCGTCGAGGGCGATTCGGCTGGTGGCTCAGCCAAGGGTGGGCGTGACCCGAAAACGCAGGCCATCTTGCCGTTGCGCGGCAAGATCCTCAACATCGAGAAGGCCACGATGGACCGCATCTACGCCAACAAAGAAGTCGAGGCCATCATCTCGGCGCTGGGCACCGGCGTGTCGTCCGAGCAGTTCGAGAATGCCGACGACTTCGACATCAACAAACTGCGCTATCACAAGATCGTCCTGATGGCAGACGCCGATGTCGACGGCAGCCACATCCGCACACTGCTGCTGACCCTGCTCTTCCGGTTCATGAAGCCACTGATCGACGCCGGCCACGTTTATCTGGCGCAGCCGCCGCTGTTCCGCCTGCGCTGGACCAATTCGCCGCACGAATTGGCATACAACGACGAGCAGCGCGACAGGATGCGCGACGACGGCCTCGCGTCCGGCAAGAGACTGCCACAGATCAACCCGATCCAGCGCTACAAAGGATTGGGCGAGATGGACGCCGCCGACCTATGGGAGACCACCATGAACCCGGGCAACCGGCGTTTGCTGCAGGTGACGCTTGACGACGCGGCTGCCGCCGACCACATTTTCACGCTGCTGATGGGTGAGGGTGTCGAGGACCGTCGCAAGTTCATCCAGCGCAACGCCAAAGACGTCCGCTTCCTTGACATCTAGATAACCATCGCATGGGACAGAGAACCAAATGACTGAAACACCAATCGACGGACAGTCCGCCACAGCGCCTGACGCCAACTTCGAAACGGGCGATGGCGAATTGGCCGTCAACACCCAAGGTGGACTGATCACCCAGGTGGACTTGCAGGACGAGGTCTCGGCGAGCTACCTCGACTACGCGATGAGTGTGATCGTCGGCCGGGCGCTGCCCGATGTGCGCGACGGCCTGAAGCCCGTCCACCGGCGTGTGCTGTACGCGATGTACGACGGCGGCTACCGGCCCGACCGCGGCTGGAACAAGTGCTCGCGTATCGTCGGCGAGGTCATGGGCCTCTACCACCCCCACGGCGACTCGGCGATCTACGACACACTGGTGCGCCTGGCCCAGCCGTGGGTGATGCGCGCCCCGTTGGTGGCCAGCCAGGGCAACTTCGGCTCACCGGGCAATGACCCGGCGGCGGCCCCGCGGTACACCGAGTGCAAGATGGCCCCGCTGGCGATGGAGATGGTGCGCGATATCGATGCCGACACCGTCGACTTCGTCCCCAATTACGACAACCGCGAAACCGAGCCGACTGTGTTGCCGGCGCGCTTCCCCAACCTGCTCGTCAACGGGTCGACTGGTATCGCCGTCGGCATGGCGACGAATATCCCGACGCATAATCTGCGCGAGGTGAACGAGGCCGTCCAATGGGCGCTGGTCCACCCGGATGCCACCAGCGATGAACTCCTGAGCGCCTGCATGGCGCGCATCAAGGGCCCCGACTTCCCCCTGGGCGCACTGATCGTCGGGCGCAAGGGTATCGAGGACGCCTACCGGACAGGCCGGGGCAGCGTCATCATGCGGGCCGTCATCGACATAGAGGAGGACGCCCACGGGCGCACCACCCTCGTCGTCACCCA
>Ga0123357_10000455_pt1 | contig 39607 bp, 32 predicted proteins | sample TergutEmb28metaG_FD_89873 | JGI IMG/M metagenome (GOLD analysis project Ga0123357, IMG submission 89873) | Embiratermes neotenicus P4 segment gut microbial communities from Petit-Saut dam, French Guiana - Emb289 P4 | ecosystem: Host-associated > Arthropoda: Insects > Digestive system > Gut ...
GACCTGAATAACTGTGCCCACTTCACGGACACCGAGGTCAGGCGTAAAGGCATCGATCTCTCTTAAGAACGACTCATCGAACTTCAAGTCTGAAAGCCCAGACATTATGCCTCACCTCCTGAAGTACCAGTTACTAAAATAGTCCGCAGCCGCGAGAGCTGCGCTTTGACTGAACCGTCAAACAGTTTGCCATTAACGCTGATCTTTACGCCGCCGATAAGCTGCGGGTCAACCTTCTGGTCGATGACAACAGCTTCGCCCAGCTTGGCGCTCAGCTTATCCGCGAGCTCTGCTACGCGGGCCTCGTCCAGTGGCTGGACCACAGAGACGGTCGCGATCAGGCGACCCTGCTCATCGCGCAGGTTGCCTGTGGCAGGAGCCCACTGATTCTTGAGCTGAGTGACCAGCGTGCCGTCGAACTCCTGGCCAGCCAGAGTGATCCTGATGCCACCCAGAACCGACGGATCAACGACCTCGTTAAGCACGACTGTGCCGCCGACCCGCTGACCCAGCTTTTCGATCAGCTGCGCCTTCGCGTCTGGCGAAAGAGCCGTAGCGGTGACTACTTCAGCAACACTGTGTCTTGCGTCAGTATTAGTTGTCATTGAAGCTACCCATTTCTGCGAAGTATTGATCGATCAATTCAGTGTTTTTGTGCTCCGAGAGGTTCGCGCTGATGATCTTTGCGGCGATCGCTATGGCGATATCGGCGGTCTGCGTACGCATCTCGCCTTCAACAGACTTGCGCTCTGCCTCAACGGCGCTGTGCGCATGCTCGATAATGGCGTCTGCCTCGCTGTTGGCGCGCGCAATGATTTCTGCACGGGATTCTTCGCCCTGCTTGCGCGCCGCTTCAATGATCCCGGCAGCCTCCTTGTGGGCCTGGGCAAGCTTGTTTTTATACTCGTCAAGGATATTCATGCTCTCTTGCTTGGTCTCCTCGGCGGTCTTCAGCGAATTCTCGATTGTTTCTGCGCGCTGATCAAGCATTTTAATGATCATCGGCCAGCCAAACTTGCCCAACACAACGACGACCACCAAAAAGGCGACCAGCATTGGAATGAACTCGCCCAGCTCAGGGACGATCGGGGAATGCATGATGGACGACGACCCGCTTGCCGCTTCGCTCGCTGCAAACGCAAACGAAGGAAGCATCAGGCAAAACAGGAGCGCCGCGGCGGTTACTACTTTCTTCTTCATCGGGAAAATCTCCTCGTCTTCTCACGTAGTGTTGTTACTTTGCGATCAGACCAAGAACGAATCCCAGAAGAGCCAGCGCCTCAATAAAGGCTGCTGCCAGAATGAAGATTGTCTGTACGGTGCTGGATACCTCAGGCTGGCGAGCCATGGCCTCGGTGGTCTTTGCGCCCACGAAGCTGATGCCCAAAGCTGCGCCCAAAACGACGATACCATAAAATATTAATTGGCCTCCCATGAGTTTCTTTCCTTTCTTTTGTACCGCAACACAAGCGGTACTGGTCATGCCGGATAGTCCGGCCCTGCTTTCTTAGTGTGAGCTAACTGACGAATCAATATAGACTGCCGACAGCAGCACGAACACATATGCTTGCACAAAAGCTACCACGAACTCCAGCATATACATGGCGATCAGAAGTATCAGCCAAGCTGGCGAAGCGACTGCAGTGAGCGCCTTTCCATGAAACAAAGACATAAAGAACAGTTCGGTCAGGATCGAGAATATCCCCAATACAATGTGCCCGGCGTACATATTTGCGAAAAGTCGCAACGCGTGCGTAATCGGACGCAACAGCGTAGAGAACAGCTCGATGATAAAGACAATAGGAACGATCGGTTTGGGGAGCCCATGAGGAACAATCCCCTTGATAAAGCCCCAGCCACCTTTGACCTTGATGCCGACTCCCGTCGCATACAAGAACACAAAGATGCCGAGCGCAAACGTCCCGCTGATAGTCCCCGTACCCGGCTTAAAACCAGGAATAAGACCGATCAGATTATTGATGAGAACGAACAAACCGACGCTCAACAGAAACGGTACGTACTTCTGAGAATCTTTGTGGATGATCGGGGCGACGCCACCGCGAATAAAATCCACGAGAAGCTCGATCAAATTAATGAACCGACCTTTTGGCACGATCGCCGCTCGTTTCTTTGCTGCGAACACGACAATAAATATCACCACAATCGCAAGCAGAAAAAACACGAGATACTGTGAAAGCGCGACCTGAGTAAGACCCAGTTTGTTCACGTGATCCAGGTTTCCGCTGGTATTCGCAAGCGATTGCGGATCGAGCGAACCAAGAAGCTCCTGGACTTTTTCACCCAATAATTCGACGGGTGAGTATGCTGCACCTGCTAACATTCAACCCTCCTTTACTGAACTCGATGTTTCACTTGCAAGATTTGAGGAACGGTCCTGACAATAACCGCAATAAGAAAGGTTGCGATAGTCGTCACACCAAACCACACAAAATAATGGGGCACAAGGCTGCGATAGATAAAGAGCGCGCCTGCGCCAACAATAAGCGACAAAAAAATGCCCGCTATGGCAAAGGGCAGTCGCTTGAGAGGGTCTTCGGTTTTCTTCAATTTAGGAAGAAACACAATCAGAGCCATCATCACCAGCCCAACAATGAGCCCAGGTAATACAGCTATATACAACCGGTTCAGAATGATTAGTCCTCACTTCAGAAGCCGCTTTCAGGCCACTCCAATAGAAATACACGAACAGACGCGCCCTCAGCACGCTCATAACGATAATAGCGTTGTCGCATTACTCTCGCAATACCGAAACACAAGAAAACGGGTAATTGGACGAAGTATCCACCGGAAAGGCAGCGCCAGGGCGCCGCCAGCGGGCGCCAGGTAGCTATTTGCAGCAAATGATTACCTGACGTTTGCTGGCAAGGCGCCGTGAAACGAAGCGGCCTCATTGGCCGTGAGTTTCGCGGGAACGCCGCCAGCGGGCGCCAGGTGATTATTTGCGGTGGTGGCGGGCGGAGTCGTAGAGACCCAGCAGCCATATTATCAGGGCGGTGATGATGAGGAGCGCTACCAGCGTTCCGATCTGGATGACTGAGGGGGTGTGGCTGACGGTGTAGGCGCCCACGCCCAGAAGTATCGACCAGAGGTAGATGATGGTCACGGTCTTGCGTTGCGAGAAGCCGCGGCCTAACAATCGGTGATGGATGTGTTCGCGATCGGCGTGCTCTATCGCCTCTCCATGACGCAGACGGCGGACAATGGCCGATGCCGTATCAAAGATGGGAACCGCCACAATAAGCAGCGGCACCGCCAGCGCGATGGCCGCGGTTGTTTTCATGACTCCCATCATCGAGATAATGCCCAGCAAAAAGCCGAGCAGGAGCGCGCCTTCGTCCCCCATGAAGATGCTTGCGGGGTGGAAGTTGTAACGCAGAAAGCCCAGGCATGAGCCGATGACCAGCGCGGCAAATATCACCGCCGTGATCTGGCTGGCGCCGCGCGCCAGAAGCAGCATGGTGATCGCCGCAATGGCGCAGATGCCAGCGGCCAGACCGTCCAGGCCGTCAATCAGGTTGATGATGTTGGCAAACGCTACCAGGAAAAATATCGTCAGCGGGATTGCGAGGATGCCCAGGTCACGCACGTGGGTCCCCCCGGGTAACATGACGAAGCTGATGCGCACGCCACAGGCGGCAACCACGGTAGCCGCCAGAATCTGTCCGATGAGCTTAACGCCCGGTGAAAGATCGATCAGGTCGTCGACAAGTCCGGTCCCATAGATTACCGTCGCGCCGCCCAGGACTCCTATCAGCGCCAGCGGATGGGTCGTTGCGTCGCTGAAGAAGCCCTTCCAGCCAAAAAAGTGCTCGCCGGCCAACTGGATCGCCACCAGCGCCAGGATGGCGATATAGATCGCCGTGCCGCCCAGCTCCGGCGTTGGCTTTGTGTGAATCTTGCGCTCACTCGGCTCGGCAACCCAGCCTTTTTTGAGCGCGAGGTTACGCGCCAGCGGGGTCAGGATGAAACTGACAAGCGCCGCGCCCGCGATCAGGGCAAAAATGTGGAGAATGCTCACGACTGCTCCTCTGCTGGCGCGGGCTCTGGCGCGGGCCCTGGCTCTTGCGCGAGCGCAGACGCCGACGCCGACGCGGACACGGGTGCAGGCGCGGGTTGCCAGTGCCGCAGCCGCACGCCCGCCTCCTGGAGCATGTCACGCGCCATCTCGTCAGGATAGTCGCCCGCAAACACGATCTCGGTGATGCCGGCGTTGATGAGAATCTTTGCGCAGAGAATGCAGGGCTGATGCGTGCAATAGACTGTGGAGCCTTCAATGGACGTACCCGCGCGCGCCGCCTGGATGGTGGCGTTTTGCTCGGCATGCAGACCACGACAGAGCTCATGGCGCTCGCCCGAGGGGATGCCCAGCTGGTCGCGCAGGCAGCCAACTTCGCTACAGTGGCGCACGCCGGAGGGCACGCCGTTGTAGCCGGTCGCAAGGATCCGCTTGTCACGCACGATCAGCGCGCCAATCTGGCGCCGCAGACAGGTAGAACGTGTGGCGACCTGCGCGACGATCTCCATGAAGTACTCGTCCCACGTCGGTCGTTGTGACGCCGCCGTGACGGCGCGGGCGTCACTGCGTTGCTCAGGTCTTGGCTTAGGCCCATTCCCTGCACTACTCATGACGTTTCCTTGTCAGCCGACGCCACAACGACCGAACGGGACGCTCGAATTCCATGACTAGTAGTCTAGTTCCGGGTACAGCGGGAAGCGGGCCAGTAGCTCGGTGACCTGGGCGCGGATCTGTCCCAGCGTCTCAGGGTCGTCGCGGTTGAAGAGCGCCCGGGCAAGCAGGCTGCCGACCAGGCGGGCCTCATCGGCGCCAAAGCCCCGGGTCGTGATCGCGGGCGAGCCTACGCGGATGCCGCTGGTGACAAAGGGGCTTTCCGGATCGTTGGGGATGGCGTTCTTGTTCGTGGTGATGCCGAGGTCCTCCAGCAGGTTCTGGGCGTCCTTGCCCGTGATGCCGGCCGGACGCAGGTCCACGAGCATCAGATGGTTATCCGTGCCACCAGAGATCAGGCGCAGGCCGCCTTCGGCCATCGCCTCTCCCATGACGCGCGCATTGATAACGACCTGGTCGATGTAGTCCTTGAACTCCGGGCGCAGCGCCTCGCCAAAAGCCGCCGCCTTCGCCGCGATGATATGCTCAAGCGGGCCGCCCTGGATCCCGGGAAAGACCGCCTTGTCGATGCGGGCCGCCAGCTCTTCTTTGCACAGTATCAGGCCCGCGCGCGGACCGCGCAGGGTCTTATGGGTCGTCGAGGTCACCACGTCAGCCCAGGGCACGGGCGAAGGATGCGCGCCCGTGGCCACCAGACCGGCGATATGGGCCATGTCCACCATGAGGTAGGCGTCCACTGACTTCGCGATAGCGGCAAAACGCTCAAAGTCGATCGTACGCGGATAGGCCGAGGCCCCCGCGATGATCATCTTGGGGCGCTCCTGGCGCGCCAGGCGCTCGACCGCGTCGTAATCGATGGTCTCGGTCTCCGGATCAAGCCCGTAGCTGATGATGTCAAACCACTTGCCGCTGAAGTTGACCGGAGAGCCATGCGTCAGGTGCCCGCCTTCTGCCAGGCTCATGCCCATGACCTTGTCGCCGGGTGAAAGCAGCGCAAAGTAGACTGCGAAGTTTGCCTGCGCGCCGCTGTGGGGCTGCACGTTGGCGTGATCGGCGCCAAAGAGTTCGCAGGCGCGGTCGCGCGCCAGGTTCTCTATCTCATCGACCGCCTCGCATCCGCCATAATAGCGTTTGCCCGGCAGGCCCTCGGCATACTTGTTGGTGGGCACGGTACCCATCGCTTCAAGCACCGCCATCGACACAAAGTTCTCCGAGGCAATCAGTTCTATGGTCTTGCGCTGGCGCGCCAGCTCAGCGCCCAGCAGATCGGTCAGATCCGGGTCCGTTGTTGCGAGGTGCGGTAAGGTACTCATCAGATATCCGTCCTGTCTCTCATTGGTCGTACTTACTTACGATTCTGCGTCCGCGATCTTGTCGAGGCGGCGCTGATGACGGCCGCCCTCGAATTCCGCGGACAGGTAGGCCTCGACGATCTCGATATTAGTGGCAAGCGGCGTAAAGCGCCCCGAGAGCGCGAGAACGTTCGCGTTGTTGTGCTGGCGCGCCAGGCTGGCTGCGCCCGTGTCGGTCACGGTCGCGGCGCGGATGCCCTTGACTTTGCCCGCCGCAATGGCCATGCCGATACCGGTCCCGCAGATCAGTATCCCCAGGTCGGCCTCATCTGCGGCCACGGCGCGCGCAACTGCCAGCGCATAGTCGGGATAGTCCACTGACCCGTCTGCGCGCGTAGCGCCAAAGTCAAAGACCTCATCGCCGCGCCCCTCCAGATAGGTGATCAGCGCTTCTTTTTGCTCCACCCCGCCGTGATCGGCGCCCAGCGCTATTCTCATGAAGCGAGCGCCTCTTTGATCTGGGCCTCAGTAATGGTCCCCTCACGCGTCAGATACGGCTCCTCGCCGGTGCAGACCACGATCGTCGAGCTGACGCCTTCTGTGGTATCGCCGCCATTTAAGACGCAGTCCGCCGCGTCGATGATGCGCTGCTCGACATCTTCAAAGCGCGCAGGCGCGGGCATCTGGTGCGTGTTGGCGCTGGTCGCAAAGAGCGGCTTGCCGGCGGCCAGGATCAGCTTATGCACCAGTTCGCTGTCCGCGCAACGCAGCGCGATGCTGTCGTCTTCCTTGCGGCGAAACTCCGGCTTGACCCGGTCCGATGCCTTGACCACAATCGTGAGTGGCCCCGGCCAGAACGTGTCGGCCAACTTCTTTGCGTATTCCGGGATCTCGCGCCCGGCAACATAGAGGTCAGTCGGCTTACTGACCAGCACCGGAATAGAGATCCCCGGCTCACGCTTTTTAATATCAAAAAGCTCCTGTGCGCCGGTGGCGACGCGATCCGATACGACCGAACACAACCCGTAGACCGTATCGGTCGGAAGTAAAACAATGCCGCCTTCGCGCAATACGGAAGCGGCATGGTTAACGATCTCATCTGAGGGGTTTTTCTGGTCTACGTGAAACACCTGGCCCATGTTGGGAACCTCCCTAATCGGACGCCTTCCCGCTCAACCGAACAAAACGCTCGCGTCCCGTCAGGTCCGGAAGTACGTCAACGGTCTCGTACCTTTTTAACTTTACCGCTTCTTGCGCCGCGCGCATAGCGATATCTGTATGAAGTTCCATGATAATGACACCATTTTTGGTCAAATGGCGCGCAGCGCGGTCGATGATGCGCCTGAAAGCCTCCAGTCCGTCGTCCCCGCTGAAGAGCGCGACGGCCGGTTCGAAGTCCGCGACCTCGCGCGGGAGCGTCGCGCGCTGCGCCTGCGGAATGTAGGGAGGATTGCTGAGAATCAGGTCGAAGCGCTCATCGGGGGCAAGCGCTTCGAAGAGGTCGCCACAGCGCAGGTCGAGGCGATCTGTGTAGCCGAGCGCGGCGGCGTTTTCGCGCGCGACCTCAAGCGCGGCAGCCGAGAGGTCGGTGGCAGTAACCGAGATGTCCGCCTCGTCGATCAGCGAGAGCGCGATGCAGCCGGAGCCCGTGCCAAGGTCGAGGACCTTGGCGCCCGGGCAAGCGCGAGGCATCGGGTCGGCCTCCGGTGTGTCAAGGGGACGTATAACTTGACACATTTCATGTGTCAAGTTATACGTCCCCTTGACACACTCTCGCTCTGCCAACTCTGCCAGGGCCAGGTCTACGAGGACTTCGGTTTCGGGGCGCGGGATCAGGACGGCGGGCGTCACGGTCAGGGTTAAGTGGCGGAAGTAGGCCGTGTTGGTGATGTATTGGAGGGGCTCGCCCTTGGCGCGACGGGCAACGCCCTCGCGCAGCTGTGCGCGCTCGTCAAGCGAGAGGGGGCGATCGAAGTTGGTGTAGAGTTCCAGGCGTGCCAGGCCGGTCGCGGCTTCCAGCAACCACTCGGCGCTGCGGCGCGCGTGATCGTCGCCGGAGCGCTGAAGGTAGCCGCGCGTCCAGTCGAGTGCGGCCATGACCGTCCAGGTCTCCTGTGCGCCTGCGCCCGCACTCGCTCCGGCTCCTGCGCCCGGCCCTGCGACAGCTCCTGTGCCTGCGCTGGCTCCTGCTTCTGGTGTGGGGTCTGCCATACTGATGCGGCCCAGGCTCGCGCGACCCTACTCGCCGCCGGCGGCGGCCGCCAGACGCTCAGCGCGATCAGCCGCAATAAGCGCCTCGCAGAGCGCCTGCAAGTCGCCACCTAACAGGATCGTCTGATACGAGCCGCTCCAGCCGATGCGGTGGTCAGTCACGCGGTCCTGCGGGCCGTTGTAGGTACGGATCTTCTCGCTGCGATCCCCGTGGCCGATCTGGCCCCGACGCGCATCGCCCAGCTCGCGCTGCTGACGCTCCAGCTCGGCCTCATAGAGGCGGGCGCGCAGCACCCTCATGGCTTCCTCGCGATTCTGGATCTGCGACTTCTGGTTCTGAGACTGGACGACCAGCCCGGTCGGCAGGTGGGTGATGCGCACCGCGGAGTCCGTAGTATTGACGCTCTGCCCGCCGGGACCACTACTGCGATAGACGTCGATGCGGATATCCTCATCGCGGATCTCGATCTCGATCTCGTCAGCTTCCGGCAGCACCGCCACGGTCGCCGTCGAGGTGTGGATGCGCCCCTGCGACTCAGTCTTAGGCACCCGCTGAACGCGATGCACGCCGCTCTCGAATTTCATGACGGAATAGACGCGGTCGCCCCTGACGCGAAACGACACGTCCTTAAAGCCACCCGCCTCAGAGGGCGCGCCATCGATCTCAATGAGCTTCCAGCGCTGGGACTCTGCGAACTTCTGGTACATGCGATAGAGGTCGCCCGCGAAGATATTGGCCTCGTCGCCGCCGGCTGCGCCCTTGATCTCGACGATGATGTCTTTGTCGTCGTTGGGGTCGCCCGGGATGAGCATCACCTTGATCTCTTCTTCCAGGCGAGCGGCGTCCTCCTCGGCGCCCCGCTGCTCTTCTGCGGCAAGCTCCTTCATATCAGAGTCGGTTTCCGTGCGCACCAGCTCGCGGGCCTCAGCAGCCGCGTCAAGGGCTTTGAGGTAGGCGCGTGCCGCCGCTATCAGCGGCTCCTGGGAGCGATGCTCCTTTGCCAGGCGCGTGTATTCTTTCTGGTCGGCGATGACCGCCGGATCAGTCATGCGAACGCCCAGCTCCTCAGAACTGGTGATGATCGCCTTCAGGCGATCGGCAAGCGTTGCCATAGTCAGGCCTCCTTACGCGCCGACGGGCGCGGCTTCGGGCGTCGCTGCCACCGCGTCTGCAGTTGGGGCTGCGGCCTCGGCAGCCTCGGCCTCCGCCGCTGCCGCCTCAGCCTCGGCTGCCTGGACAGCCTTAGTCGCCGCGATGGCGGCCTCCAGCATGTCATCGGTTGGCTCAGCCGTTGTCAGACGTTGCATCTGCAAGCCGGGCCACATAATAACGCGCACCAGCGGATTGCCCTCATGGCGCCCCGCCCATTTGACCGTGATCTCGTAACTGATGCCCGCGATAAGCGGCAGGAACAGCAGACGAATCCCAACAACCAGCAAAAGCAGAAGCCAGCGGTTCGTCACGCCCAACTGGGTCGCAATAAACTTGATGGGCACCAGCGTATAAATCAAAATCGCGATGACCATGACCATCAGCAAAAACGCCGTCCCGCAGCGGATATGCTGGGTCGAATACTTACGCGCGTTGGCCGGCGTCAGCTCCTCGCCGTGCTCAAGACAGTGGATCGTCTTATGTTCAGCGCCATGATAGGAAAACACCCGATGAATATCCGGCGTACGCCCGATGATGAGCACATAGGCAAAAAACGCCAGCACCCTCAGCAGGCCATCGACCAGGTTCCACAGCAGCACATGACGATCGGCCGGGCCCACCACAAAGTTCGTGATCGCCGCCGGCGCCACAATAAACAGCAGCACGGCCATAGCCAGCGCAACTAAAACAGCGATGATCATCGCCCCCTGAGAAAGCTGCCCCTCAGAGTCCTTCAAAGCCTGCGCCCGCTCCTCCTCCTCTTCGTCATTGCGAGGAGCGACATCGTCGCGACGCGGCAATCCAGTAGCCTCCGAAACGGCACCTGTAGGGTCTTGCTCAGGTTCAACAGGCGGCGCACTGGAGGCGTCGTGATCTACACATTGATGCGCGTCAGACTCCCCTTCTTCGTCGTCAACACCGATGCTGGCGAGGTTTGCCGATATCGTCAGCGCGCGAATGCCCAGCATCAGGCTGCTTACCAAAGAGACCACTCCGCGCACCAGCGGCCACTTCTGCCAGGCAGGCGTCGCCTCGGCAGACGCAAGCGGATAGTCCTCGGTATGCAGCACGCCGCGCGCGTCGCGCACGCAGAGCGCCCAGTTGTTCTTGCCACGCATCATCACGCCCTCGATCAGAGCCTGACCACCAATATGGGTGTAGCCGCACGGCGGCTCGGTGGAAGTTTTTTTACTCACTATCAAATCCTTCTTGGCCTCTTAATCCTACTTAATACGGAGATAGGGTTCTCCGCAAGAATTGCGCTGATAAGCTCTCAGATTCAGAGCCACGTACCCGGAACTACGTAGCGCGCAATTAAATGATAAACCATCTAACATCCTAAGGATACCGTCACTTGCCATGAAACAATGCGCCTTGCTTCCGGCAGAAATCAGCCTGATGCTGCGAGTTGCCCGCCTGAGCCATCAATTTCACTAACCTTTAGTGGGCAATAGTGACCGCATCTGTCACATTCGCTATTGAACCCGTAGCCGCAAGTGGAGTGCGCGGCTCTCTGCTGTGATAGTTTTAAATCGGCTTTACTATCACCCAACTTGTAAAGATCGATAATAGTCACAATTGCCCTCGTAGAGCGCATCCGCAACACAGGATACGAATTCTTCCTCCGTCATATCTTCCGCCATGATCTCTCCCCGTTAACCCGTCCGTTTTTTCGCCGCCGTCTTTCTGATCAAATTGCGACGGGAATTTTTTCTTCCAGGGTATTGTACTTATAGTCGATAAGCTTAACGCTATCAACACCGAAAGAATAGAAGTCATCAACCGTTTCATCAATCCAGAACGCTGGAGCGGGATGCTGCGGATTCTGCAGTATCGCCTTAACAATGGGGATATGCCTATCATAGATATGCGCATCGGCGATAACGTGGACCAATTCGCCAGCCAGAAGTCCGCTGACTTGAGCCAGCAGGTGAACCAGAACCGCATATTGGCATACGTTCCAATTGTTCGCAACCAGCATGTCTTGAGAGCGCTGATGTAACACTGCATTCAAACGATCACCCGTGACATTGAAGGTAACGCTATAGGCGCAGGGATAAAGATTCATCTCGTGCAGATCATGATGGTTGTAAATATTGGTCATTATTCGTCTGCTATGGGGGTTGTTTTTCAAGTCAAAGAGGACGCGATCGACCTGGTCGAAGTAACCTTCCGCGTATTGATGTTTCACCCCCATTTGGTATCCATAGGCCTTTCCAATTGAGCCGTTGGCATCCGCCCAAGAGTCCCATATGTGAGAATTGAGGTCATTTACATTGTTCGATTTTGCTTTCCATATCCACAATAATTCATCCACAAGCGCGCTAAAAGCCATTTTTCTCAGAGTAAGAATCGGGAACTCGCTGGCAAGATCATACCTGTTCACAATACAAAAACTCTTTAGCGTGTGGGCAGGGGTCCCATCTTCCCAATGGGCACGTACGCTTTGATCTGCATCGCTAAACCCTTCTGATAGAACTTGTTTACAATTACTGACAAAAAGTTCATCGGCTCTACTCATGTGTCTCTACTCCTTCTGCGCGCTTTGTAACAGCCTGTTCGTATCGTTTTAGTAAGGCAGCAGCGACACTTGCCTCTGTTGCTCCTTTTTGAAAACCATATAACCACATCACTGCATGATCAAGAGCTGCATGCGCATCCATTAACTCCGGGAAAGACGCCCTGGAGCTTTCGTCATACATTTCAGCAAGCGTATTCCTGGAATACTTCGACCTAGCATTGAGTATGTTTTGCGCAAGCTTTTCAATTCCGGCGCGTTGCTCATTTGTGACATCCGGCCAGGGAAAATTATTGTAAACCACAGAACCCGAGTAGCGATAATCACTTTTCAGACGCCCGCCCACCGTACGTATCCATACCATATGGACACCTGAAGTCAAGATTCCAAAATGATAAAGAGTACCGCCAGGAATAATAGAAGCCAAATTATTGGCGATGCTATTTTTGTCTAAAAATCCAATTGGAATATATCTTCGATGTGCGGAGGTCGTCAGTGGTACCAGAATATATGCTGACGACGGCTGCCGTATCTCTTGAAACAGCTCGGGAGTCTCAGCGCTGGCCTTCGTCGCTTTTTTACGACTCGCAAGCCTAAAGCGCTTCACTTCTTCTATGCGCGCGTTAACAAGTGGCATGCTCTTTAATTCAGAAGGCTCCGCGTCGACAAGCCACAAGCAGTAACGATCAATGTTATTGATATACTCATTTGCGCCATAAATCCTTTTAATATATTTCTGCGCCTCTGGTTCGCTTGCTAAAATATTTTCATACTCATCTTTTTCCATCAACAAGTGTCCGTGGTCAACAGGCTTGCTCCCATAAACCATTTCCGGCACGTCGCATAAAGGCTTGCTCCTGCGCCTCACGAAAACGTTCGGCGCATCTATCAGGTACGGATTTATATTTTTAACTATTCCTTTTTTCTCTCCGTCATAGAGTATCTTTTTCTCGCTCTGTTCTGAACTGAAACCGATAATTACACAATGCACCACCGCTTCATCCTTGGCTTCGCTGGTCCACCTGAAAGAACGATAGGCAAAATCGAACTCTATTCCGAACATATCAAAAAGCGGCTCAAAGACGGCGGCAGCTTGTTCGCCTTGCGTTATTGAGCTTGTCGAAACAAACGCGGTTTTTATCTGAGTCTCTTGCGAAAACTCTGCCGCTTTGTAGTACCATGCTGCGACATAATCAATCTTCCCGGCGTCTGCCAGCGGTTTTCCTTTTTTATCAAGATACACAAATCGTATATCATCCTTCTGCTCCGGGGTCTGACTTGAGTAACCTGAAAATGGCGGATTCCCCAAGATATAGCTCAGCTCACTTTTTGGTACTACGGTTTCCCAATCTATCCGCAAGGCGTTGCCGTTATTAATGTTTGCATCTTTAACTTGCGGCAAAAAAAGCCTGGACTCGGCATACATATATTGATTAACTTGTTGATCAAATATCTGCATTGCGATATCCGCCAGATTACAAAGTTCGTTGTCTATTTCGATACCATAAAACTGTCCAGGATTTACCTTGAGGTATATTTTTTCATCCTGGCCAATGGCGCCGTTCTTTTTTAACATTTTCAGTACGTCGAGCTCAAGAAGACGTAATTCTTTATAGGCAACCATCAAGAAGTTTCCGCAGCCGCAAGCCGGATCTAAAAACTTTAAAGTACCTATTTTTTCGTGAAACTCCTTGAGAGCCCCTGTATCCGTTTTTACACTTTCAAACTCTTCTCGTAGCTTATCCATAAAAAGTGGTCTGATCAACTTTAAGATATTTTCTTCACTTGTGTAATGTACGGCGAGTCTCTTTCTCTTTTCTGGACTTATTATTATTTGGGACAACTCTCCAACAAAATCAAGGCTGATTTTTCTTGATTTGAATTCGCCCAGCTCCAAAAGAAGCTGCCACAATGGCTTGCGCTCGATCCGCTTCCCATTATGCGTATAGGTATTAAATGCACGCTGATAGCCATTTGTATAAGTGTTAAAGGTGAGCTTATAATCGTTCGAAGATTGTTCCTTTGATGTCTCTGATTTTTCCCAGTGTTTAAGGCCGTCAAGATCGGGGAAAAAACTATCAGCTTCCTCGGTCATCGCATCAATTTTTGTAACGTATGCCGCATCACAATGAAAGAGCATGGTGCGGTAAAACATCTCGCCACCAATAATAAACACATTTTCGCTGGCATATTTATCCAGTTCAGAAAAGAGCTCCGCGAGTGTTTCGCAGACGACTACACCTTCTCCGCCAAGTTTTTTGTTTCGCGAAAGTACAATATTTTTTTCTCTTCCTTTGAGCGCGCCAGAAGGTAATGACTCAAAGGTCCTCCCGCCCATTACAACGACTTTCCCCATTGTTAAGTTTTTAAAATGCGCCATATCTATAGGCACAGAATAGAGAAGCTTATTATTGCATCCTATTGCCCAGTTTTTATCTACAGCTACAATCAGATTCACAATTATCAACCAATAATCTTACTGCTACAGAAATCTTGTCCGGCCTCAGGTGGAAGAATAAAGCGAAGCTTGGCTTGTCCTTGAAATCCACGTAGCACTGCGATTGCTGGTTATAGCTTGAACTCGCGCCGCAGCGGCGATGGCGCGCTCGGGCTCGGGCGTATGGTACAGGAGAACGACGGACATACGACCCCTACTCCTTAACAGCCGGTTGATTCTCTTTCGTCACAAACGGCACGACCCCCGTGGTAAACTTTGTGCGCACGTCGGCCCACTGATCCTGGACCGTCAGCACGTAGGATACTTTTCCAATCCGGGCGGTCTTCGAAGGAACCTGGCCGCTGTAGATATCCGTATCAGCGTTCATCCCCCTGAAGACCATCGCCAGACTCACCATCTGCGTCGAGCTCATGTCACTGCCCACGCATTTGGAGGCGCTTTGGAGCAGCCCGGGAATCTGAGTCGGCGGCGCCTGCAGCACCTGCTTTGCCACCGCCTTCAGGAAGGTGCGCTGATTAGCGGCACGCTGAAAGTCGCCCAGCGCGTAGCTTTTGCGCGCCCGCACAAAGACGAGCGCATGCGCGCCGTCAAGCTTCTGGGAACCTGCCCGGATGCTGACCCCCTGATATGATGCCGGCGCAGGCACATTTATCGTAACGCCGCCCAGCGAATTAACAATGTCGGTAAAGCCCGTGAAGTCAAGTTCGACATAGTGGCTGATGGGGACTCCCGCAAAAGTTGAGACCGCGGTAACCGCCCCACTGGGGCCGCCGTACGCCATCGCGGCGTTGATCTTCTGCGTGCCATGCCCCGGAATCTCCACTTTCGTATCACGCGGGATCGAGAGGATGGAGACCCGCTTGTTCTGCGGATCCAGGCGGCAGAGCATTATCGTATCGGAGCGCGCGTTCTGGCCCACCACCCGCGTATCAGAACCCACGACCAGCACATAGTAGGGCTTAGTCTCATCGGCAGGCTGCAGTACGTCGTTGAGTTTAGGGTCAGTAATCTGCATGTTCCTGTTGGCTTTGTACACAAAGTAGTAGGCGTAAGCGCCCGCGGCCACCAAAAGCACCGCTACGACCGACGCGGCGATAATAATAATCTTCTTGCGCCGGGACATCTTCTTCTTGCCCTGGGTGCCCTTGCGGCCCTCCCTGCGGTCACGTCGCAGGCGGGCGGGCATCTGAGAGGTCTCAGGCTGTACCTGTGCCTGTGCCGCCTCTGCCCCCTGTGCTGACAGCTGGTCTACAGGCTCAGGATCGGGAGTATCCCTGAAGGTGTCATATCCGGTAGAAGGCATACGCTTTACACCTCTGCCGCAGCAGCTTCTGGCGCTGTCTCTGCGGGAGCCTCAGCGGCTTCAGCAGCAGGGGCGGCTTCGGTGGTCGCCTCAGCCTCGACGGCAGGGGCCTCCTCAACAGCAGCGGACTCTGCCGCCGCAGGCTTTGCATGCTCGAACTCTGCGGCGCGGGCAGCCTTTGCGGCAGCTTTGGCTTCACGCTGCAGCTTCTTCTCGTTCTCAGCGGCCTCTGCGGCGGCTTTGCGCGCCTGGGCAGCGGCCTTTTCCTTTTCAAGCGAGGCGGTAGCAGCCGTGCCAAACTTATCCGTGAAGCGCTGGACGCGTCCGCCGGTATCGACAAACTTCTGCTGGCCGGTATAGAAGGGATGGCACTTGTTGCACAGCTCGATACGCAGGGTTCCGCCATGCGTCGAGTGGCTGGTAAAGGTGTTCCCGCACGAGCAAACGTAAGTGGTCTCCTCGTATTTGGGATGAAGATCTGGTTTCATGGTTACTCCTCCTTATGGCTCCGATTCCGACCGGAGCGGGATAAACACGGAATCATCATCGTATCAGGTTACTCCCGTCAGAGCAAACCCCTCCACATAATCTGGACGCAACGTTAATCTGACTGTAATGTTTATTTATATCGAGCCGAGATCGTTGCCGGCCTTTGCACTTGCTTTGGCCATCTTGATCAGGAAGTCCTGATTGGTGTCGGTCTGCTTGAAGCCCGTGAGCAACTGCTGGATGGCGCGATCGGCATCCAAAGCATGCAGGATGCGGCGCACTCCCCAGACGAATACCGCGATCTGCGGATCCATAAGGAGCTCTTCTTTGCGCGTGCCCGAAGTGATGATGTCGATGGCCGGGAAGATGCGCTTGTCGGCCAGGCCGCGATCCAGGCGCAGCTCCATGTTGCCGGTCCCTTTGAACTCCTCGAAGATGACCTCGTCCATTTTCGAACCTGTGTCGATCAGCGCCGTCGCCAGAATGGTCAATGAGCCGCCAAACTCGATATTGCGTGCCGCTCCAAAGAATTTCTTGGGCGGATAGAGTGCGGCTGAGTCGACACCGCCGGAAAGGATGCGCCCGGAGGCGGGCATCCCCAGGTTGTAGGCGCGCGCCAGGCGTGTGATGCTGTCGAGCAGGATGACCACGTCACGACCAGCTTCGACCAGGCGCTTGGCGCGCTCGATCACCAGCTCGGTCACGGCAATGTGATTCTCGGAAGGCATGTCAAAGGTCGAGCTGATGACTTCCCCTTTGATGGAGCGCTCCATATCGGTCACTTCTTCAGGGCGCTCATCAACGAGCAGGCACATGAGGTGCACCTCGGGATTGTTGAGCGCGATGGAAGCGGCGATGTCTTTAAGGATCTCGGTCTTGCCGGCCTTCGGCGGCGAAACGATCATGCCGCGCTGCCCCTTGCCGATGGGGGCGACCAGATCGATCGTACGCGCAGTGAACGCGTCCTTGCCACGCTCCATAGTCAGGCGCTCGTCGGGATAGACGGGGGTCAGATCAGAGAACTTGGACCGCTGCTTGGCCTCCTCGGGGTCTACGCCATTGACCGTGTCAAGGCGCTGCAGCGCGCCGTACTTCTCAGTTTCTCGCGCCGGACGTGCCTGACCCTCCAGGTAATCGCCACGACGCAGCCGGTTGCGCCGGATGACTGACATCGAGACATAGACGTCTTCTGGTCCGGCAGAATAGCCGCCAACCCGCAAAAAGCCGTAGCCTTCGGGCAGGGTATCGAGGATGCCGCCAACCGCGCGGAAGCCCTCGGCCTTGATCTTGGCCTCAAGCACGGCGTCGACCAGATCCTCCTTCTTCTTAAGCAGCTTGGTGTCAAGCTCCAGCTCCTCCGCCAGCTCACGGAGCTCGGCCACTTTCAGGCCCACCAGGTCCTCGCGTGAGACCGAGGGGACTATCTGCTCATTATTGGGACGATGCTTGCGCTGCTTGTACTGATAGTTTTGGCCGGGCTTTTTCTTGTTCTGGTTCTGATTCTGGTTCTGGTTGTTGGGCATGTTCTGATTCCTTGGACTCATTGGGCGTCTATCACTTTCTGCCAGTCGGCTTCAAATGCTTTCAGGCCCCTGTCGGTCAGCGGGTGCGCCACCAGCTTCTTAAGTACGCCAAAGGGGACCGTAGCGATGTCGGCGCCAATAAGCGCCGCCTGGGTTACATGGTTTGCGCTGCGCAATGAGGCAGCGATTATCTCGACCGGGTGGCCAAAGTCGTAGTTCTCAAGCGCGCCTACCACATCGGTCAGCGCCGCAATGCCATCCTCGCTGATGTCATCAAAGCGGCCCACGAAGGGCGAGATGTAGCGGGCGCCTGCGCGCGCGGCAAGCAGCGCCTGCGGCACGGAAAAGCAGAGCGTCATGTTGACGTTGATGCCCTCGTCTGCCAGGACCCTGGTTGCGGCCAGGCCCTCGACGGTGGTCGGGACCTTCACGACAACATTGGGAGCGAGCTTTGCCAGGTCGCGGCCCTGCGCAATGAGGTCTGCGCGACCCTCGCCAGTTGCCTCAGCAGAGATCGGACCTGTGACCAGCGCGCATATCTGCTGGATGTGCGCGGGGAAGTCAGCCAGCTTGCCCCCGATGCGCGCATACAGGCTGGGGTTGGTCGTCACGCCAGACAGAACGCCCCAGCTAGCGGCTTCGCGGATCTCATCAAGATCAGCCGTGTCAAGAAAAAATTTCATGCTTTCTCTAACTCCTTGGTTCATTCAGCGCAGCAAAAACAGCGCTCTGATGCAAGAAAACGGGGAAACTACGCCCGAACGGGCATAATGAAAAACCACCTCTATTGTGGCGGAAAACCATGCCCTGCGTCAAGTGCCCTACATTATGTACAAAGGTGAAACCCTGCCAACGGGGGAATTGGCAGGGCTTCGGGGGGAGCGTGAAACAAGGCAGGAGAAGTGCCTTGCTATCACCAGCGTCAGGCTCGCCTGTCTTGACTGCCTAGTCGGCGCTTGTAAGCGAGCAGAATAAGAAAGAGCGCACACGCTAACATGAGCACGGGGATCGCCATCGCTATCACGTCGCCCGTCTTTGGCAAAGACCTGGCTGGCGGCTGCAGGGCCGCGGGCGGCGCGGTCGGGATATAGATAGCGAGATTGCCGTCCTCATCAATACCCCACTTCATGCCGGATGGCAGCGGCGGCAAGTCAGCGTATGCCGGATCGTCAGGATCAATGGGAGTGATCTGAGTGGACTGCGGCTCAAGGAAGATCGCAATCTGACGTACCGGCGCCGAAAGGCCCCCGGTGTCAGTCACGTTAAGCGTCAGCACATACGCGCCATCCCCATAGTTGGCCACGCTCCAGTTGATGCCTGCATAACCTGTTGCCTGCAAAGCCGAGAGCGGTATTATCTCCTCTGCATCAGTGATACTTACCCCGGCAATCCGCAGGATGTCGACCAGGCTCAGCCGGGCGGGTTGGCGGATATAGAGGACCTCGCGCTCAACATTGATAGTTGGCGGCGTATTGGGGTATACGATGTCAAAGACGGGATTATCCCTGTCAACTGTCCAGGCTGTCATCGGCATCGCCACCCCGGGACCATAGCCATAGGTTTGATGCGCGCTGAGGTAAGGAGCAGGGTCAATCGTTGCGCCCGGCGCAACGTTTTTGATGGTAGTCGTAGCTATTGGAGGATTATCCACGCTCATCAGGTGATAACGGATCGTCACCGTTGTCAAAGCGCCGATATCAGTCTCATTAGATGGAGGAGTGATCGGGTCGTCATTATCTGAGGTGGCGATAGCGGTGTTTATGACGGTCGTTCCTGCGGCTGAGGCCAGGACCTTCGCGGTGATGGTGATGGTCTTTGACTGGCCTCCGGCCAAGTCTCCCAGAGCGACCTGGACATTGTTGCCACTGCCAGTGTTGGCGCCTCCTGCAACTGACACCAGCTCCAGCCCGACAGGCAGGCTGTCTGTGACGGTGACGCCTCTCCATATATCGGTTGCATCCGATTTATTAGAGGCAGTAATACGGTAGGTAAGCGTATCACCTGTGTGATACTTGCCATCAGCTGAGGTTGGTGATGATACGGCCTTAGTTAAGTCATGTAAGCCAGTAACATAGACATCTTCTGGTGGAGACGGTATTGGGTCGTCGTTATCTGAAGTGGCAACCGCAATGTTTCTGATGGTAGTGCCTGCGGCAGTGCCAGCAACAGTTACGGTAATAGTAATGGTCTTTGATTGTCCGCCCGCTATGTCTCCTAAAGCGACCTGGACGTTATTGCCTGTGCCAGTATTAATGCCTCCTGCTACTGATACTAACTCCAGCCCGGCAGGCAGACTGTCGATGACGGTAACGCCCTTCCAAATATCTGTGCCGTCTGAGTTATTGGAAGCGGTGATGCTGTAGGTAAGCGTGTGGCCTGCATGGTACTTGCCGTCAGGCGAGGTAGGCGCAGATACGGTCTTGGTCATTGTGTGAACCCCGCCGATATCAGTCTCATTAGATGGAGGCGTGATTGGGTCGTCATTATCTGAGGTGGCGACAGCGGTGTTTATGACCGTCGTTCCTGCAGCTGAGGCCAGGACCTTCGCGGTGATAGTGATGGTCTTTGACTGTCCACCGGCAATGTCTCCCAGAGCGACCTGGACATTGTTGCCGCTGCCGGTATTAGTGCCTCCTGCAACTGATACCAGCTCCAGTCCGGCAGGCAGACTGTCTGTGACGGTGACGCCTCTCCAGACATCTGTTGTGTCTGAGTTATTGGTGGCAGTAATGCTATAAGTGAGCGTATCTCCTATATGATATTTGCCATCAGGCGCAGTGGGCGCAGATACGGTCTTGGACATCGTATGAACCCCACCGATATCAGTTTCATTTGACGGAGGCGTGATCGGATCATCGTTATCTGAAGTAGCAATAGCGGTGTTTATGACCGTCGTTCCTGCAGCTGAAGCAAGTATCTTCGCGGTAATAGTGATGCTCTTTGACTGGCCCCCGACTATGTCTCCCAGAGCGACCTGGACGTTGTTACCTGTTCCGGTGTTAGTGCCTCCAGTAACTGATATCAGCTCCAGTCCTGCCGGTAAGCTGTCTGTGACAGTAACGCTTCTCCAAATATCTGTTGTGTCTGAGTTATTGGAAGCGGTGATGCTGTAGGTAAGCATGTCTCCGACATGATGCTTGCCGTCAGCTGAGGTAGGTGCAGCTACCGTCTTAGTCAAGTCATGCAAGCCGGTAACATAAACATCTTCTGGTGGGGACGGTATTGGGTCGTCGTTATCTGAAGTAGCAACGGCAATGTTTCTGATGAGAGTACCTGCGGCGGCCTCAGCGACAGTTACTGTAATGGTAATAGTCTTTGACTGTCCGCCGGCAATATCTCCCAGAACAACCTGGACGTTGTTGCCTGCGCCAGTATTAATTCCTCCGGTGACCGATACCAGTTCTAATCCAACAGGAAGGCTGTCAGTAACAGTCACGCCTTTCCAGATATCTGTTGCATCTGAGTTATTGGTAGCAGTGATGCTATAGGTAAGCGTGTCGCCTGCATGGTACTTGCCATCAGCAGCGGTTGGTGCAGATACGGTCTTTGTCATTGTGTGAACCCCGCCGATATCAGTCTCATTAGATGGAGGCGTGATTGGGTCATCGTTATCTGAAGTAGCGATAGCGGTGTTTATGACGGTCGTTCCTGCGGCTGAGGCCAGGACCTTCGCGGTGATAGTAATGGTCTTTGACTGGCCTCCGGTCAAGTCACCCAGAGCGACCTGGACATTGTTACCGCTGCCAGTGTTAGTGCCTCCTGCAACTGACACCAGCTCCAGCCCGGCAGGCAGGCTGTCTGTGACGGTGACAGCTCTCCAGATATCAGTTGTATCTGAGTTATTGGAAGCGGTGATGCTATAGGTAAGGCTGTCTCCGACATGATACTTACCGTCAGCAGCAGTCGATGCAGCTACCGTCTTAGTTAAGTCATGTAAGCCGGTAACATAGACATCTTCTGGTGGGGACGGTATTGGATCATCGTTATCTGAGGTAGCAATGGCAATGTTTCTGATGAGAGTACCTGCGGCGGTCTCAGTGACAGTCGCGGTAATGGTAATAGTCTTTGACTGTCCGCCGGCAATATCTCCCAGAGCGACCTGGACGTTGTTGCCGCTGCCAGTATTAGTGCCTCCTGCAACTGATACCAACTCCAGTCCGGCAGGCAGACTATCGGTGATAGTGACGCCTTTCCAGATGTCTGTTACATCCGATTTGTTTTCGGCAGTGATGCTGTAAGTAAGTGTGTCTCCTGCATAATACTTGCCGTCGGCTGAAGTTGGTGCAGATACGGTCTTGGTCATCGTATGAACCCCGCCGATATCAGTCTCATTTGACGGAGGCGTGATTGGGTCGTCGTTATCAGAAGTAGCAACAGCGGTGTTAATAACGGTCGTTCCTACAGCTGAAGCAAGTATCTTTGCCGTGATAGTAATCGTCTTTGACTGTCCTCCGACTATGTCTCCCAGAGCGACCTGGACGGTATTGCCACTGCCGGTGTTAGTTCCTCCGGTAACTGCAAGCAATTCCAGTCCAGCAGGCAGATTGTCGGTGACAGTAACGCCTTTCCAGATATCTGTTGCGTCTGACTTGTTTTCAGCAGTGATACTGTAGGTAAGCGTGTCGCCTGCATGGTACTTGCCGTCAGGCGATGTGGGTGCAGATACGGTCTTGGTCATCGTATGAACCCCACCGATATCAGTCTCATTTGACGGAGGAGTGATTGGGTCGTCGTTATCTGAAGTAGCGATAGCGGTGTTTATAACCGTGGTTCCTGCGGCGCTGGCTAATATCTTTGCTGTGATGGTAATAGTCTTCGACTGTCCTCCGGCTATGTCTCCTAAAGCGACCTGGACGTTGTTACCTGTTCCAGTGTTAGTGCCTCCTGCAACTGATACCAGTTCCAGTCCTGCTGGTAAGCTGTCTGTGACAGTGACGCCTCTCCAGATATCTGTTGTGTCTGAGTTATTGGAAGCGGTGATGCTGTAAGTAAGGTTGTCGCCGGCATGATACTTACCGTCAGCTGAGGTTGGTGCAGCTACCGTCTTGGTTAAATCATGTAAGCCGGTAACATAGACATCTTCTGGTGGAGACGGTATTGGATCGTCGTTATCTGAGGTAGCAACGGCAATGTTTCTGATGAGAGTGCCTGCGGCGGCCTCAGTGACAGTTACGGTAATGGTAATAGTCTTTGACTGTCCGCCCGCAATGTCTCCCAGAGCGACCTGAACATTGTTGCCACTACCAGTGTTGGTGCCTCCTGCAACTGATACCAGCTCCAGTCCGGCAGGCAGACTATCGGTGATAGTGACGCCTTTCCAGATATCGGTTACATCCGATTTGTTTTCGGCAGTGATGCTGTAAGTGAGCGTGTCTCCTGCGTAATACTTGCCATCGGCTGAAGTTGGCGCAGATACCGTCTTGGTCATTGTATGAACCCCGCCGATATCAGTCTCATTAGACGGAGGCGTGATGGGGTCATCATTATCTGAGGTGGCGACAGCGGTGTTTATGACCGTCGTTCCTGCAGCTGAAGCAAGTATCTTCGCAGTAATGGTAATAGTCTTTGACTGTCCGCCCACTATATCTCCCAGAGCGACCTGGACGGTATTGCCACTGCCGGTGTTAGTTCCTCCGGTAACTGATACCAACTCCAGCCCGGCAGGCAGGCTGTCAGCAACAGTGACAGCTCTCCAGATATCAGCTGCATCTGAGTTATTGGCAGCAGTGATACTGTAGGTAAGCGTGTCTCCCACATGATACTTGCCATCAGCAGCAGTCGGTGCAGATACCGCCTTAGTCAGGGTGTGATCGGCCAGGGTGTTGGTAATACTCACTCCTGAAAAATCTTCGTTTGTTGCCGGCCCAGTCGCAAGGTTTGGATAGACGACCAGGGCTTGATATCCCGGTATCGGGGTTTCAACCACCTCATAGGTATATTCGTACGACTCATATTGCCCAAAGTCAAATGCCCAGTTTCCCGCACCATCAGGCGTAACCGTTATGGTCTCAACCGGGCCGATGAAAATACCTTTTGCCCCGGTAAGGGGGTCGCGTGCATATTGGTTAAGCGTCAGCTCGATGCTTGTTGGCCGCCTGCCCGCGCTGTCAGAAGAGTCGTCCCAGGTCTTCGTGCCGGAAACATAGGTGAAGTAATCCGGATCCGGCTCATAGTCAAAAAGCTGAATAAGATCACCGGTAACATCGCCAGCACTGTCAAGCACCTTGGTTACTTCTGTTTCCTGGGGCTGGCTGAAGTGCCAATACGGCGCAATACCTGCCGGAAGCCCTACGTTTCCGACCGCCTCGTAGCTCTTGATGCTCACCTCGTCATAGCCATAGGTTGGATCTTCGATGACCTGCCCGTGAGCATCAAGCGGCACGCCGTAGCTCGCGTTAGGTAAGGGCCCTCCCGTCTGCGAGCTGTCGTCGTTTACCTTTGCAATATTGTCATTGGTTGGTTCATAGAGAGTCGTCTTGGCGCCAACAAGGTTGGTACCCACGCCTTTATGCTGCACGTTGACCGGGGTATAAACGTTATCGACAATAGTAGCTGCGCCGGCGTGATCAACGGTCTCGTAGTCTTTTGTGCCCTCCGGGCCATCAGCGTAACGTGAATTTGTTGCCCACACGATCACGCGTCCGTTTACCGGTATGTTGACGTTATAGCTCAGGTCCTGGGCGCTGTTTCCGGACTGCACAGGGTCAGAAATCAAGTCGCCCTTCATGTCGGTGGCAGCAGCGTTGAAAAGCGCCTGGAACTGATCGTCAGTCATCGCAGAAACATCCTGGGTGAAATTTTCATCAGAAGTATCGTAGGGCACTATTACATACTGGAGCCTGCTGACATCACTGTGAACATCGGCGCTTAAGGCTTCATTTGCTACCGTCGCCGGTATGTGGACATCCACCGTAGAGGGATTATTCGACACCTGGCCCATCAGCGGGTCTGCATACAGCTTGACCGGCGCCGCCGTAAGCGAAAGGCCCGCCATATCAATCGTTGGGGCGCCACGCATATACATGACTTCATAGGTATAACGATCATACAGACCGCTGCCCAGGCTGCCGTTCCGGTCATACTTCGAGTTGAAGTCCCAGCCCCAGGCGATTGCCCCTGAACCATCGTTTCCCCATTTGAAGATATTGCCGTCACTATCCAGGAAAGAATATGCCGACAATGACGAGTCGAACTTCGTGACATAAGGGACCGGCAACATCGCAAGCCTGATCCAAAGCGCATCCACAGGATCAAGCGCCGGTGTTTTGACAATACCCGGAGCTATGATCGCGCCTGAAGAGCTGATTTCATAGTAAAGCCCGATCGTGAGGCCACCGACGCCGTCAACGGTTGTGGTCCGTGCGCACTTGATAGTACTGCCGTCGGTAGCCAGCACATTTTCATCGCTATCGTGCATCATGTACTTTTCATCATAGATAGTCGGGTGGAGGTCGTTAAATCCATAGCCAAAGCGTACTGAAGGCGTATTGGTCCCCCCTTGATAGACCGGAAACTTGGGACTGTTGTCATTGATTTGTGTATCCCCGTCACCTATGATCTCAGGCATCTGCTGCGCCGCCTGCGATTTTATCAGCTGAGAATTTGAAACCGTATAGCCACCTTCGCGGCCAAAACCAAAATAGTAGCCAGATCCCCAACTCCAGGGCCTGCCATGCTGGTCAACAAAATGACCGATCATCTCTGAGGCGGTTACCTCTGTGGCCAGGGGTTGATAACCAACCTTAGCGGCGGCAGCGGGATCAATACCGATCACCTGCGGGCTCCACTTATTTCTCACCGTGTTTGCAGCGCCGCCGTCTCCGTAGGTGATACCCCACTCCCAGGCCTTCCCGTCAGCATCTGCGCATACGATACGGTCAGCAGAGCCATTTAACGCGCCATAAGAAACATCGACATCAATTACTTGTCCCATACCAGAAACAGAGCGGTCAAGCATGCCAAAGGTCGTCTTACCTGTCACACCCGTGCCGTCGCCCTGCTGACCGTTACTGTCATTTCCCGTCATCCAGATATCGCCCCGGTCATCAATTAAAGCAGAGCAGGTCCGGCCAACAGCAGCTTTAACAATATGGCGCGTGCCGTCGCTGAAGTCTGAGTTTAACGGAACCTTCTGGGGCGTCGTGGCGCTGGTAGTTGAGCCCAAGCCAAGTTTGCCTGAACCGTTATGCCCCCAGGCCCACAGCACTCCATCCGCATCAAGCGCCATGCAGCTGGCCTGGCCCAGGTAAGAATCGCTGACGTAAATATGCTTGATAACAGGCAGTCCGGGGACTGGCTGCGGGGTGTCGTTGGTCGAAGTAGTCGTACCATTGCCCATAGCCCCGGAGCTACCCTGTCCCCAGGCATACACAATACCCTCAGCACTCAGCGCAAAACGCGTTTCATACGACGCGCCAATCTCTACAAGTTTTATGCCGTTATTCATAAACCAGGGGATACGCTTCATGCCGCCGTAATAGTTATCGGGAGACACTCTCCCCCCAATGCCCAGCTCACCGTAGAGGTTATAGCCCCATGCCCACACAGCTCCTGACGAGTCAGCGGCCATGCCCCCCATGCAGCCATTAGCTATCTGGGTAAACTTAACAAGCGAGATCTGCCCGTAGGAAGGCGCGTCAAGCGGACTGCCGCCCGAGGCGGGTCCCCTCAGAGGCAACAGCGGCGCAGACAGAACTTCGCCCAGCGCGACAGGCGCCGTCGAAGGCGCCGTTGGGCTTGCCTCAGCAGACGCGGTTGGGCTTGTTTCAAAAGACGCGGTCGAACTTGTTTCAACGGACGGATCTGCCAGGGCAGAATTTTGCCCGGGCGGCATTACCAGCTGCAGCGCCAGCAATAACGCCAGAGCAATCTGCACGTAACGTCTTGCGATACTGCCATGATGTGCATAGTCTTTCATTTCTGATCTCATCTCCTGCATCGTATGGTGATTAACGCCTGACTTCGCGGCACGGGAAAGAGTCCCTCTCGGGGGCGCCTCCCAGTAACCCGACTATGTATCAGACACTCCGGGACAACAACGTGTCATTGCACGTCGATAAAGATAACCGCGCTTTTTGCTTTGACCCCCTGACCATCACGCGCGATAACAGAGAATACGTAACTGCCCGCCCGGTCAAAAACATGGGCGTTATACCCTACCAGCTCTACTGGTACGGATCTGTTCTTGCTGTCGATTGCCCGCGCGCCTGCGGCCATCAGAATCTGCTGGGGGTCAAGCACCCCATCAATCGGAGACGCAATGCGCTGATGGGCGAGTATAATGACCGGCGGGACTGGCCTTGCCTGGACAGGTTCCGGCGTCTGAGAGGACTGTTGCGCAGGGCGATTCTGGGCCTGAGTCTCCGGAACAGCCGGAACAAAACCCGCCGTTGCTGATTGCTCCGTCAAGACATCTTGGGCGCTTTGCGTATGTTTGCTGTCCTGGTCCGCCTGAGACGACGCCATCAAGACAGATTCTGTTTCCTCTGCTTCCGGAGAGGTCGAGCGAGGCGACCTCAAAATGACTTTTGCCCCGGTGACAAACACCAGCATCAGCGCCCCCGTGCAAACCCCCACCCTTAACCAGCGTGATCGGGCTGAGGCGGTCCCGGCCCGGGAACTTCCTTTTGCCATGCGCTGGGAAGAGAGCTCCTGGGGGTTTTGCGGCAACGAGCGCAAGGTAAGGTTTTTTGCCTGTTCGCGCGACAGCACATGAGCATGCCGGGCAGCGTCAGCCTGAAAGGCGCGCGACAGCACGGGAACCTTTATGGCCGCCGCAAAATCCGTCGATTCGTCCCCGAGCGCTGCCACATGGTTTTGCAACTCGGCCTTTAGCCCACGGCGCGCAGCGACAAGTTGATTGCGGATCGTACCAGGGCTTCGTTGCAAAATATTCGCGATCTCTACCGTATTGAGCTGCACCATATAGTAGAGCAGAAGTACATTTCTCTGGGACTCATCCAGTTGTCGCAGGCAACTGATTACCAGATCGAGTCGTTCCTGATCTTCAACGATACTTTCCGGGAGCCGCGCAGCATCAATAACCTCCGTGCGCTGTTCATCAAACTGCTCTGTCGCATCAAGCTTATGCCGGCTTTCACTGCGCAAGGCATTGAGAAGCGTCCGATGAGCAGTCCGATACATCCAGGCAGTAAAACTTTTTGGTTCTTTAAGTTGTCCTATTTTCTTATACATCTGCAAAAAAGTTTCCTGAGCAATATCTTCTGCACAGAGAGTATGATCTTTCAGACGAATCTGTAAGTAATAGCAAATATCTGAATAATAGAGCTGATACAGCTCAGCAAAAGCCGACGCCTGACCCCGCTGGGCCTGACAAACCAACCGGGCGACCCGGCGCTTATTTCTTTCTCCCCCGCTCATTGCATAACCTCCGAGAACAAACTGCCGCCAAAGCGCTCGCTTCAGCTGGCAATTACTGCCAGCCAGGGCACACTGCGCTTCAGCCGGCGATACACGACTGAATAAAAGTGGCTACGCATCTTAAGGAGCGATTTGTGTCTCTACTGAATTTGACGTAACTGGCCCGTTTTGCTGAGTCGAAACGGCGGCGCCTCCCTCGTCATTTGTCGTGTCTGCTGTGCGGGCCGTATATCCGCAACCCGCGCAAGCCAGCGCCATAAAAACTGCCAGTAGTAGTAAAAATCCTGATGTCATCATTCGTTTCATACTGAGTACTCCCTTATCCCTTGATTGCTGAATCCTGCCACTGCCCTTTTTGAAAGTCTCTTCCCCCAGCTTCAGTACTACAGGCTTCAGCTACTTACCTTTTAATAAGACACCGGTAACTGACAAAGTGTCATTGCGCATCCATAAACAAACGCCTGTTTTGCTTCATGCGCACATAAACTGGATAACGCAGCGTCTAGTTTCTAAAATCCTTTAGAAACCTATACGATTATACTAACATTAAGTATGTGGATTGGAGCGAAAACGCGTGAAGCAACTGGCCCGGCGGCGTCAATACCTTGCAAAGCGGACTGCGCTTAGGTACACTAACATAACCGCGCAGATGTTCTGCGCGTTTGCGAGCAGGGGCGATTAGCTCAGCGGGAGAGCGCTGCCTCGACACGGCAGAGGTCACTAGTTCAAGTCTAGTATCGCCCACCATCTTGTTCGCTGTTTGCATTTTGGGCGATTAGCTCAGCGGGAGAGCGCTGCCTTCACACGGCAGAGGTCACTGGTTCGAACCCAGCATCGCCCACCACCAGACTCGATCTTTCAAGTTACGGCACTCTGTCGCTCCATCTGACGTCGTTGGGCGGCACTCGCTGTTTCGGTCACGGGCGCAAGCCCGCTCCCTCAACGCTCGTTTGCCCGCCTAGTCAGCTGAAGCGACAGAGCACCTCTTTCTGTTCAGAAGATCTCGATGGTTGGCCTTCGGGGCTTCTAAGGAGAAATCTCTTCGTCTGGAGCTTTTGGCAAATGGATGTCTATTCGTTAATCATGCCTTGGAGGAACTCGCGAGTTCTGTCGCGATCGGGGTGATCGAAGATTTTCTCGGGGGTTCCCTGCTCGAAGACTACGCCGCCTTCCATGAAGACCACATGATCACTCACATCGCGGGCAAAGGCCATCTCGTGAGTGACGACGATCATCGTCATGCCACTTTTTGCCAGGTCGCGCATGACGTCAAGTACGTCACGCACGAGCGACGGATCAAGCGCGCTGGTGGCCTCGTCAAAGAGCATCACGTGCGGCTCCATAGCCAGCGCCCGGGCGATGGCGACGCGCTGTGCCTGGCCGCCGGAGAGCTGAGCGGGCAGGTAGTCTGCACGGTCAAGCAAGCCTACCTTGTCGAGCTGCTCGATCGCGACGGCCTTCGCCTGCTCCTTATCCAGCTTGCGTACCTTCTTGAGCGCCAGCTCAACATTGCCCAGCGCAGTCAGATGCGGGAACAAGTTGAACTGCTGAAACACCATGCCGATCTTTGCACGCAGGGCGTCAACGTCAGTCTCTTTGCTGTTGACCAGCTGGTCCTCGAACCAGATCTCGCCGGCGGTCGGTGTCTCAAGCAAGTTGATGCAGCGCAGCATCGTCGACTTGCCGGATCCCGAAGGTCCCAGCACCGAGACCACATGCCCTTTGGGGCAATAGAAGTTCACATCGTGCAGAACAGTGTTTTGCCCAAAGACTTTCTTCAGGTTCTTGATACGGATGATCGCATCAGGCGGCATCGCCACATCGGCGGGGCTGCCTTCTGCGGGGATCGGATTATTCTTCACTTTGTCTGGCACGTCTGCAGGCTCTTTGCTCCCCAGTTGCATCCGCAACAGTTCGGTATTCACTCCGCTTCGGTATTCTCCCGGCATCGTTATCTCGCCTCGCTATTCAATACATTCTCGCTGTGAGAAACCACATGGGCCGAATCGACCACCGCACCATCCAGGCGTGGAGGACGTTTACCCCGCTTCTCGCGCGGCGAGGGCACCGGACCACCTCCGTCGCCATTGTCCTGTTCGGCCAGCTTGTTCTCCATGCGTGCCACAAAACGACCCAAAGGAATCGTGATAAGCAAGTAGAAGAACGCCGTAACAATGTAAGCCGACTCGTTGAAGGTTGCAGCAACAATGATCTTTGCTTGCATGACCATTTCTAACACTGATACCGCCGCAAAGAGCGATGTATCCTTGAAAACAAGAATGAACTCAGAGAGCATCGTTGGCAGGATGCGTCGGATCGTCTGAGGTATGATCACAAATCCCATCGTCTGCCATTTACCCAAACCAAGCGAGCGCGAAGCCTCCGTCTGCCCCTTGGGGATGGACTGAATGCCCGCGCGGAAGATCTCGGCCTGATACGCAGCCGTATTGATGAAGATGATGAAAAGCGCCCGCAGCCAAACCGTTAAATCGATCTGGAAGAACACAAAACGCTGCAGCGCGGGTTGCAGGATGGTTTTGTAACCAGGCATGAACGGAAAGCCAAAGTAGATAATCAGAATCTGCAAAAACATCGGCGTACCACGTACCACGTCGATGTAAGCTGTTGTGATCCAACGCAATGGCTTGATCTTGCTCATCTTCATGAAAGAAACGATCAGACCACCCGGGATACCAATCCCAAAACCAATCACCCCAAGCAACAGGGAAACAGGCAGCCTTTCAAGGATCGGCTTGAAAGCCTGAGCGATATAGCTGAAGTTAAAGAAAATACCCGTAATCGGGAAAGTCTCCCACCAATGAATAAATGAGTGAAGCACGACGAACTCTTCCCTACTCTATTACTTTTGTAATCATATTTAGTTTCTCATAAGACTTAAAGGGGAATCAGCCCTGCCTCATAAGGCGGACGATTCCCCTTCTGATGTCAGGCGACCAACTGCCCGCTATTGAGGCATGACCGGCGGGTTTTTATCGTCGATATACTGCTTATAAATCTGCGTATACGTACCGTCGTCGATGACCTGCTTTATTGCAGCATTGACAGCGTCACAAAGCTGAGTGGAGCTTTTGGGGAAAGAAATACCAAAGTTCTCTGTATCTGCTCCCTGGATAGCGCCAAGATTAAGGGCTTTATAATTCGCCTGTTTGGTGTAGTTACCTGCCACGGGGCCGTCGATCACAACTGCGTTGACCTCGCCAGCCGCCATTGCGACAAAGCAATCCTGGCCACCCTGGTAAGGTTTGACGACGATGCCCTTTTTCGCAAGATTATTCTTAGCATAGTCATGACCAGTCGTGCCATTTTGCACGGCGACCTTGTCGCCAGATTTCAGGTCATCGATGGATTTGATACTTGAGCCCTGAGGCACCGCTAAAGCCTGCACCGACACAAAATACGGATCAGAGAACAGCATGTTCTTCTGGCGCTCCGGCAAGATCGTCATTGCAGAGGCCGCGCAGTCGCACTGACCGTCACCTGTCTGGACTGCCGCAAGAAGCGTATCCCAGGGGATATTTACGAACTTAATTTTAACGCCCATCTTCTGGGTAACGGCATTCATAAACGCAATATCAAAGCCAACAAAATTATTGCTGGCGTCCAGGGACTCCATCGGGGCAAACGTTGCGTCCGTACCAACAGTCAGAGTCTCGCCATCGCCAGCAACCACGTTGGCCATGGCTGGGTTCTTAGTAGTGGTCGAGGAAGTGTCGGCTGGCTTGGGGCTGCTCCCACAGCCAGCCAGCGCCATGCTTACTACCAGAAGTGCCGCCAGGATGATGGCTAGCAGTTTTTTCTGCGGCGTGTGATTGATCTTGTTCTCCATGTTATTCCTTCTTTCAGTTACGAGCCTGCCTGCGTCTGCTTCTTCCACGAGAAGCACGAGCTTGTATCGCCCGCTGGCACAGTGCCCCTCAGAAAGACGTCTGCCTTTCTGATCTACCTAAGTGTACGATTGTACGCGTTATGAGCCAGTTACTGCAAGCTACTTTCAAATATTACTGTCAAATGCCTGTCCTTTTGCAGAACCGGCGTCGCTTTATGCAAATTCCATAGCTAATTTCCGGGTGTGGACTTTGCAAGCGCCTCATCAAAGGTCATGCTTCCCGGAATAAAGTCGGGCGTACCGCTGAAATATTTCGCGTAGATTTTGGCGTAGGTTCCATTATCAACGATAGTCTGTAGCGCCTTGTTGAAGTCGTCACGCATAGCAGAGCCTTTATCGGACTTCTGGAAGCCCATTCCCAGGTAGGAATCCACGCCCACGCCGCTGATGCGCTGAGCCATCTTTGCCTGACGCACGGGAGTCGCGCAAAAGTTCGAGGTGGTCGAATAGTCCTGGATGATGCACTTCACTTCGCCGCCCTGCATCGCCTGGAAGAGCGCGGAGGTGTCTTTGTTCTCGAAATATTTTATGCCAGCAGGCAAATTCTTTTTGCACCAGTCCGCGCCGCTGCTGCCCAGCTGGACGCCCACGGTGTCTCCGGCCTTAAGTTGCTTCCAATCAGCCAGCGTTGAGTTACTGGGTACCGCCATTCCATAGCTGTCCACAAAATAGGGGCTGGAGAAATAAATCACCTTGGCACGCTCTGGCGTAATAGTCAGCGCAGAGCAAATCATATCAAAGTCATTACCGGCGTTAAGGCCGGGGATGATGCCGTCCCAGTCATAGGTCTTGTAGTTCACTTTCAGACCCATCGTATCTGCCATGGCAGTCATGATATCGACGTCGAACCCTATGACGGTCTTTCCGTCTTTGTCGACCGACTCGAAGGGAGGAAAGGTGGTGTCTGAGCCGACGGTGATCGTTTTGTTGTCGCCTGCTACCAGCTGATTGGCCCAGACGGCGGTCTGTACGGTCAGAGATGACGTCGTGGCGTTGCCCGTATCTTTTTTGGCAGAGTTGGCAGAACCGCAGCCAGCCAGACTCAACAGTAAAGCTGCGGCCAGCGCGAGAACCGCAGCCGTGCGCAGTCCGCGCGCGCCGCGAATTGCTAAGCCGTCAAAAGAGGCGCCCAGCTTCTTAAAGGGGGTGGTCATAAGGGATTCCTTTCCGGGGGCGTCTTGTCGCCCTGCTCTCCTTCAGGGCACACAGGGAGCCCTTGATTGCTCGTATTACTTCATCACACTATAGTAGTAGAGCACTAAAGGATTGTCAAGTCCCGGCCTCCCTGCTTCCCCGCTTCCCTGCCGCGGCGCCACGAGAATTTTTTGGGCAGACGCTAGAAGTCGTCTGCCGTAGTCAGTTGATTGTCCCCTATCCAGGTGCGCATGATCGAGGCCAGAGCGCCGGACTGATTCAGCTCAACCATCAGCGGCTTCATCACGCGCATCAGCTCAAGATTATCCGCGCGTATCCCTACGCCCCGGTCCTCACTCGACGTGTCAAGCGGGCGTACAAACTCAATCTTGGCGCCGTTTTGCTGGGCAAAGCGCAGCACGATATAGTCTCCCGCTACGGCTACTGCCTGGCTTTTCTCGACCGCCTGAATAGCGGCGCTCAGCGTAGGGTAGGGCTGCACGGTCGCGCTGGCGTCAGTCGAAGACATACTCGACGCAAGCACCTTGTCTGCCGTAGACCCTTCCTGCAAAGCGGTTTTGGGCAACAGGGGCGTTGCCGCAACCCGGGAGGTCTCGCCGCTGTGCGCGAAAAGCGCCTGGGCATCCTGGTAATAGCTTTGGGCCATCACCAATCCGGATACGTCAGGCGACACAGAAAGCGCAATATCTATCTTGTTGTCGTTAAGTGCTGCCACCATCGTATCAGGCGTCGTCGCAACAAACACCGGCTCAAGACCCAGGTGCTTTGCGAGCGTGCGTCCCAGCTCGATATCAAAGCCCTCGTAGCCGTCGGTGGTTTTTGCGGCGAAAGGCGCCAGGCCCAGATTAGCGCCAATGTAAAGTTTGCCCGCCTCGTGAATCGCGGGCGGCTTAATCTTTGGAGTAAGTTTTGCGGCCGCCGCGGGCTTCTGGCCGATACAGCCGCCCAAAGGCAGCATAAGGAGGAGCGCAAGCATCATGATAAGTCCGGTCTGCAAGCGCGTTTTGAAAATGGTCTTGTTAGTTCGACGTGGCATACCTTTCCTTTCCCCCTTTGTGTTGGACACTTCTCTGCGGCTGACCTGGTCTTTGACCCCACACTCGCATACCGGAGCGTTCGCTTGATATCATCTTACTACTAACCCTCTCGCCGGAACCGCAGAAAATCTGCAAAGGTCCTGCGGTACGTCTTACACCTAAGATGCGCCGTGCTCACCGGGACTCCTGCCGAGACCCCGACTTATGTGGATCCTTTTGACCGCATCTACCCTGGACTAAGCGCCGCACCGGCGCCGCAACCACAGACCCGCAGAGAAGTACTTGCTATTTTATCAAACTATTACCACAACTATCGATTCATTTACCTATAAGGGAAGAGGCGCTATCACGCACCGTACCTTTTTACATTGTTCTTGCCAGACAGGCAACACGGACTTCTGTTGCGCCCGCATCGATGAGGAGCTGCGAGCAAGCCTGCACGGTGGCGCCGGTCGTAAAGACGTCATCGACCAGAAGCAGGCGCGGGTACCGGCGCGCTTCTTGCGCGTCGGGTCCTAGCTTGAAGCTTTTTGCGACTTCAACGCGGCGCTGCTCGCGGTTCAGCGCGCGCAGGTCAGTCGAGCGTGGACGCGTCAGGAAGTGGCCGACCGGCAGCTGCAGGCAGGCAGCCAGCGCGCAGGCGATGTGCCTGCCCTGGTCAAAGCCGCGTTTGCGCCGGGCCGCCTCGGTAACCGGCACATAGGCGACCGCGTCGGCCCAGTCGGGCCACGTGAGGGCCACGCGCGCGGCAAGCAGATCGCCCAGCTCTGCCGCCAGGCGTTGCTCCCCGGAATCCTTCATGATGACGATCGCCCGGGCCAGCGCGCCGTCAAGAACACCCAGCACCAGAGCCTGGGTAAACGCAAATGACGCCTGCGCGCATTCGGTGCAGACGAGCGCGCCCTGCGGCGCCGCGCAGCGCGGACAGGCACGCTCCGGGTCATAGGATGCGCGCAAACCCGCGCGGCACTGCGCGCAGAACAGCTCGCCCTGGGCGTCACAGCCGCCGCAGCGCGTCGGAGCAATGAGCTCTGCCGCCGCGTCGCGCAGCGCGGGCCAAAACCCCGTGCGTGGTATGTCGAGTGTCGTTGTCATGGGCCTGCATGATATCACACCGACCTGAGCAAAACTTACCCGTTCAGGGCGGCGGCAATGGGATTGCTGAAGCCGCTTTCGTCCGGATAGATGACGCCGCGCTCGGTGATAAAGGCGGTGATGTTAGCCGCCGGCGTCACGTCAAAGGCTGGATTGAAGCTCTGGACATGAGTCGGCGTGGTCTTGAACCAGGCGTCAAAGGCAAAGCCTCCCCCTTTGCGGCGGATCTCCATCATGTGGCCCTGGGCCATGGCCAGCTGCGAGTCCTCGCTTGCGCAGACGGCCTCAAGGGCGCGCTGCATCTCGGGCGTTGTCGCGTCAAAGCGGCCCGACACGGTCACCCCTTCAAGCTCGCGAGGGTCGCGCTCCTCGACCACGATCTGGGAGCCATCGGTAAGCGTCAGGTCGAAAGTCGAAGCCGGCGCCACGCTGTAAAACGGGATGCCATGCTCTTTGGCCAGGATCGAGAGCCCGTAGGTGCCGATCTTGTTAGCCACGTCCCCGTTGGCACAGATGCGGTCCGCGCCAACGACGACGGCATCGACCCAGCCCTCGCGCATGACCGCGGCAGCCATATTATCCGCGATAAGCGTCGAGGGGACGCCGGCCTGCAGAAGCTCCCAGGTCGTCAGGCGCGCGCCCTGGTTAAGCGGGCGGGTCTCGTCAATCCAGACGTGCTCGACATGGCCTTGCTCCGCCGCCGTATAGATGACGCCGACCGCGGTGCCGTAAAACACCGTCGCGAGCGATCCGGCATTGCAGTGGGTCAGGAAGTTGGTCGGCTTATCAAAGAGCGCCGCGCCGTTGGCGGCCAGGCGCCGGTTGGTAGCCTCGTCTTCGGCGCAGAGCTCCTCGGCAGCGGCGATGACAGCCTCTGCCAGCTGCTGCGGAGTCAGGGCTTCTGCGCTGGCAACCTGCTCTTCGATGAGGCGGCTCATTCGCGCTACCCCCCAACTCAGGTTGACCGCCGTTGGGCGCGCATTGGATAGCTCCTCGCAAACCTCCGCGCAACGCTGCCGGTAGGACGCGCCTGTCGTCTCGAACTCCAGGCCTTCTGTTGCGCACCAGAGCGCGACGCCGAGCGCGCCTGCCGCCCCCAGCGCGGGCGCGCCGCGCACCGCAAGCGACTGGATGGCCATGATGAGCCCGTCGCAGGTGGCGCAAACCAGCACGTCGCCGGTAAGCGGCAGGCGCGTCTCATCCAAAAGATAGACCTTGTTGTCCTCCCACCAGATACTGCGGGGCAGATTTTCAACGCTCATGCGTATCCTCCTTGGAACAGCGGGGACGGTTCCTCTGTTTCACGCTAGTGTGAAAAAGAGGAACCGTCCCCTATCTTTTCTCGTATCTTCTCACCTTCTGCGGTGCGTCCCGCAGAAAGGGGCGCCAGTACATCGATCAGGCTCTGCAAATCCGCGGGCAGTCCGTCGCTGAAACGCAGATCGACGCCGGTGGCCGGATGCGTAAATGCCAGCGAATACGAATGCAGGAACTGGCGCTGAAGCCCGCGGTTTGCCTTTACGGCGCGCCGACCATAGATCGGATCGCCCACCATGGGATGCCCGATGTAGGCCATGTGGACCCGGATCTGATGAGTACGCCCCGTGAACAGCTTGCACTCCAGCAGCGTGTAACCGTCATCAAAACGGCCCGCCTCAAAGCGCTCCAGCACGGTAAAGGTGGTCACCGCACTCTTTGCCGACGGATGATCGGAGACCGCGCGCTTATAAGGGTCGCGTGCGTCCCGGGCAAGCGGCGCGTCGATCAGGCCGGTGTCCTGACTGATCCAGCCATGAACCAGGCAGAGGTAGCGCCGGTCGACCGTACGCTGGCGAATGGCGTCCTGGAGCGCGATCTGGGCCTCGTCGCGTTTGGCGGCAAGCATCAGGCCCGAGGTATCCTTATCGAGCCGATGCACGATTCCCGGACGCTCGGCGCCCTGCGCCTGACCCAGCTCATCAAAATGCCAGGCGAGCGCATTGGCCAGCGTACCGGTCCAGTTGCCCTGCGCCGGGTGCACGACCAGGCCCGCCTGTTTAGACAGCACGATAAGGTCATCGTCCTCATAACGGATGTCAATCGGGATGGGCTCCGGCGTAATGCGGAGGTTTGATCCCGGCTCAAGATCGGCCTCGATATCTGCGCAAATGAGGTCGCCGGGCGCCAGGCGATAGTTCTTTGGGACCGCCTGATCGTTAACGGTGACCTGGCCGACTTCTATCAGGCGGGTCGCCGCCGACCTGCTGACAAACTCCGGCCAGAGCGCCAGGACGCTGTCGAGGCGCTGCCCTGCCTGCTGCTGCTCTGCTTCGCGCTGCACCAGGGTCATGGGCGCTCATCCTGCTTTTTCGAGCTGAGTTCGGCCAGGCCGTCAAAGAATATGAACCACACGCCAAAGATGATGACCCCAAAGGTCATGCACATATCGGCAATGTTAAAGATCGCAAAGGGGAAAAACGTCACGTTGATCAGGTCATAGACCGCGCCAAACGCAATCCGGTCGATCAGATTGCCAATACCGCCCGCCGCAATCAACGCCGTGCTGATGACCGGCAGCAGGGCGTGCGGGCGCTCGTAAAGCCAAAACCCGATGAGAAACGCCGCCATCAGCACCGCCACCAGATAAAAAATTGACATCTGGCCGCGCAAAAGAGAAAACGCAGCGCCGTAATTCTGGATCGAGCGCAGATAGAAGAGGCCCGGGATGACCGTGATCGTCTTTCCCAGCGGGATATAGAGGCGCTGCACAAGTTTCAGGGCCTGATCGCAGGCAAGCATCACCAGAGCTATGCCAATAAACCAGAGACCAGGAAAGCGCATCCTCCGTTCAAGCCGGGTCGTAATCGACATAAACCCTTTACTTTCGCGCGTCAGCGGGCAGGGGCGTAGGCGCGGACGTAGGAGCGGAAGCGGGAGCGGGAGCGGGAGTTTCGCACGCTTGCGACGCAAAGCCGATCTCGCGCAGTGTCGCCGCGCAGCGCGGGCAGACCTCTGCATAGGTGGCGTCTGTGCCCAGCTCACGGTAGTTCCAGCAGCGCGGACACTTCTGCAGCGCCGTGTGAGTGACTTCGACCTGGGTCTCTGCCGGCGCAGTCAGCGTCGAGTCTTCGACCACCGTTACGCCCGCCACGATGAAGTACTCCTGCAGCGTCTCCGGGCTGCGCGCACACAGACGGGCAGCGGTTGCAGAGTCACAGCTCAACCTCAGCTCCGCCTCCTGGGACTTGCCCACCGTGCCTGCGTCGCGTGCCTCTTCGAGCGCTTTGGTCACTTGCTCCCGGACCGTGCGCAGCGTGGCAAAGGCCGCACTGAGCGCGGTGACCTCCTCCTCAGGCAGGTCGATTGTAAGCTCCGGCCAGTCGCAGAGATGTACCGAGGACAGGCCGTCCTTGTAGCTGTCCGGCATGAAGCTCCAGACTTCATCGGTGGTAAAGGCCAGGGTCGGCGCGTAGACGCGCACAAAGACCTGAAGCAGGTTATAGAGCACGGTCTGCGCGCTGCGGCGCAGAGGGCTGTCCGGCGCCTCGGCGTAGAGGCGGTCCTTTATCAGGTCAAGGTAAGTAGCGGAAAGCTCGGTGAGATAGTCAGCGGTCGTGCGCTGCGCCACGTGAAACTCCCAGTTGTCATCGGCGGCCGTGATCTGGGCGAGCACCTCGCGCAGGCGGATCAGCTCGGCCGCATCTACCTCTGCCAGCGCGGCATGCTCCAGCGCGTCACTCGGCGCAAAGCCGTCCAGGTTGGAGAGCAGGAAGCGGAAGGTGTTGCGGATCTTGCGATACGACTCGCTGATGCGCGCCAGGATCTCGTCAGAGATACCCACGTCCTGCGAGAAGTCGGTCGCGGCCACCCAGAGGCGGATGATATCAGCGCCGTATTGGTCGGCCACATCGATCGGCGAGATCGTGTTGCCGATCGACTTACTCATCTTGCGACCCTCGCCATCGACCGTGAAGCCGTGTGTGAGCAAGTTCTCGAAGGGCGGACAGCCGTAGGCAGCCTCGCTTGTGAGGTAGCCTGCCTGGAACCAGCCGCGATGCTGGTCGGAGCCCTCCAGGTACAGCTGCGCCGGGAAGCTCAGCTCCGGGCGTGTCTTGAGTACCGAGGTGTGGCTAACGCCGGACTCCCACCAGACGTCGACGATGTCGGATTCGGGCACGAGTTCCGTGCAACCGCAAGTAGGGCAGGCCGTGCCCTCGGGCAGGTACTCTGCCGGATCCTTAATGAACCAGGCGTCGGCGCCCTCGGCCTCGAAGAGCGCGATGATGGCGTCGAAGGTCGCCTCATTGGCGACGACCTGGCCGCATTTCTTGCAGTGATGCACGGGGATCGGCACGCCCCAGCTGCGCTGGCGCGAGATGCACCAGTCGGGGCGGTCGGCGATCATCGCTCCCATGCGGTTACGCGACCATTCGGGGATCCAGCGGAACTTGTCGAAGCC
>Ga0123357_10000456_pt1 | contig 39551 bp, 36 predicted proteins | sample TergutEmb28metaG_FD_89873 | JGI IMG/M metagenome (GOLD analysis project Ga0123357, IMG submission 89873) | Embiratermes neotenicus P4 segment gut microbial communities from Petit-Saut dam, French Guiana - Emb289 P4 | ecosystem: Host-associated > Arthropoda: Insects > Digestive system > Gut ...
ACCCCATTCGAGACCCGAAACAAAAATGCCGCTACGTTTATCGTAGCGGCATCGTGAGGATTGGTGCGGTATTCGTTGGAGGCGCGATCCGGAGTCGAACCGGACTAGACGGATTTGCAATCCATTTTTATCATTGTGAATCAATGAGTTGTAAAAATGCAAATCAAATGCTAATGGCTTTGTCGTTACGTGTGAACCTGAACGCTCCCAGCAGCTTCCGCCGCAGCCCATAGGCTTCCGCGTGTCTCGCGTGATAGATCCATGCGCGATGGACTGGCGCGCACTGGGCCGGTCAACTCGACCTTCGACGTACCGACAGCGCAGCGTCTTGAGCCGAAGGCGAGATCACTGGACTTGTTCGACTTGGAGCTGCGGTCGGGCCGCGCTGGTGAGAGGTTCGGTGACCTTCAAAAAATTCATGGCCCCGCACCTGGGGCACTTGATGACCATGCGCACGAACTCGCCTTCGGCCAACTTGCGGGCGCACTGGGCGCACCTGATTTCTTTCATCCGCTGCAAAACTGTCTCGTTTTTTTGGTAGCCTTGGCGCCCCGTGCACGGGGGGCGTGGCCTTGGCTTACTTTGCAGCTCACTCTGCGGGGTGGTGATGCCGTCGGTGTTCGCTGCACCGGCTTCATCGCCACGCCTTTTTTCGTTAACTGAAGGCCGGCTGTTGCCATCCTCGTCAGACTTTGTTCGACTGGCCTTAGAGAACGAAGGCCGGACGTGATCCGACACGGAATGAATGCGATCCGCGATCACCGTCAAGACTGAGCGCGAACACGCCTGCGCCAATCGTGTCGTAGCATCCGCCTCGGAACGCAATTCGTTCGCCAACCGCGTCAATGCTTACGCAGCTTCCGCCAATTTCGGTGTCCGATGCAGGATATAGACCGTACTTCTTCAGCACAACCAATGCTGCTCCAGAAACCGGGGTGGCGCCTGGGTTGGTCATGGTGGCGAATGGTTTGCCTTTGGCGAGTACCAGTGTGTAGTTCTCCGTGCCGGACACGTCATAGCGCACAGAATTTTCAGTTGTTGGAACATAGTTGCCACCATCAATAGTGCCCGTGAATTTCGGAGCGATCAGAGCGCCTGTTTTCCCGTCGATTGCTTTCCATGCAGATGACGTTTTACTAAAGTCTGTAGCGTTCAGCGCCGCATTGTTGTTTTCGATGACCTGTATTTCACCGCTGACGATTCGAAGGCCCGGCGACCATTCGCTGACATTTCCGCACAAATCCGAAATTCCGCCAGCGCTGTTGTCGTGTCGCCAGCTCATCGGGCCTGATCCTGTAGGCGCCACGGCTCCTAAAGTATAGTTTGGAACCCCTGGACTTCCGCCATCCGTGCGTAGGCAAGTTTCCCATTTTGCGAGCGAGCTTCTGCCACTGTTGTTATTTCCTCGCGGCATAAATCCATTCTTCCAGCACCAAAGCGCCAGCGCTGTAAACTCTACATTGCTGATGAGGTGCCAGCCATCACCATTGGCGCGTGACCAATTAACAAATTTTTCAAAGCTATTTGCATAACTCGGAATGACGCCGGGTAGGCTCAAGAACTCTCCGTTTTTGACGATACCCTGATATGTTCCGATAAACAGCTCAGATTTTTCAACGCCTCCGACGATGAAGGCGGGATGCACGCCCGTGCCGAGGCTTTCGTCGATGTCTTCGAGATTGAACTTCGGAACGATGTTCATGTAACTCGGCTGGCCGGTTGCCGTGTACAGCACCGTGGTTTTCCCGCCGCTGGCGGCTTCAACGCTTGCGCGCAGGTCATCTTTCACGAAGATGGTTGGCATGTGGGTTACTCCTTTTTAGGCGACAGGCCAAAGTGTTACGACGACCGCATTGGGATCGAGCATGACGGCAGCGCTCGCAACGGATTCGCCGTCTTCGTTGATTGACTCGGCTTCGTTTATGCTGGCGGGTATTTCGATCTGGGCAAGGTAGGCGCCATCGCCTCCCTCAACGGGGCCGTTGAGACCGGATCGGATTTCGATGGTGACGGCCACGTAGCGCTGGCGATCTGCGCAGTCAATGGAGATGCCAGCCACGGTGACAGTGGCGCCAGACACGGCGAAGTCGGCAACGGGCTGGCCTGGCTGTTTTAGGTTGATTTGCATTGACTTTCCTTCTGTCAGTTGTTGAGCTTGCTGGCGCGCCAGCGGATCGCTACGTTGTCTGCGGAACTGGCAAGCAGCACGGTGAATCCATTGGTTGCGCGACTTGAAACGATGATCTGGCGGCTGTCGCATGGCGCGCCGGTGGCCGATACAACGTCGAACGACAGGTTGTAGTCGTTGGCGGAGAGCGTGTTCAGCATGGGAGAAGCGCTGGCCGGGCTGTCCAGCAACTTTGGGAAGCTGGCCTCGAAGCGGCGAACGCTCGTCAGCGTGACTTTCGCAAGATATGGGTCGGTCGCGTCTGAGTTTCCTGAAGGAATGGTCAGGCTGTAGATGGTGATTGCGCCATCTGGGACGCTGGCTCCGATGGTCGTTACGGCCATGCGCCACAGACCGCTGGAGTCGTTGAACAGGTAGGCGTATACCGTAACCGAACCGGATCCGGTATTGCTTGGAACCGATGCGGCGTTGTTTCCTGCGGCGACAGACCAAGACCTGCCGCCAGCGAAGCACACGCCGCCATCAATGCTCAAGTTTCGCGTGGCCGTGTCCGATTTCGTCACGTTGCAACCGCTGACAACACCACGGTTCTTTATGGTGAAGACGCCCTCTTGCTGGGCCTGCTGGCGTAATGCCTTGATGCCGTAGTTTGCTTGCGCCGCCTGATCCAGGGCGAACTTCAGCGCCGCAACAATGTGACCTTGCATTTCCACGCCGGCCGCATCGTATTTATCGTCAATTTCTTTCAGGCGGTCTGCAATGCTTGGCTTGCTGCCTCGCGCGGTTTTCAGCTCGGCCTCGTTGTCTCCCACGCGCTTTTCGTGGTCGGCGAAGTTGGCGTCGATTTCCTCGTAGGTTTTGTTCCACAGCGACGGGACGGCATCCGGTTCGTTGTTGGAAATTTTGGTGATCGTTTTGTATGGCAGTGCCATGGCTCGAATTCCTTTCTCAGAAGCGCAGCTTGATGCTGATTTCGTAACGCTCGTCGCTTTCCTTGAATTTCGGGGCGAACGTTTTCAGGCCGACGAGCTTTCCGTTGGCATCGATGAGAGCTACCTCTGAGATTGCGGCTCCTACGGCGTCGCTGGATTCGATCACGCCTTTTCCGGTCACCGAAAAAAGGTCTTCCTGCGTGATGTCCGAGATCGGTTTTCGCAGGCTTGGGATTTCGTGATTGAGCGCTGTAGCGGTAGCGGACGGCGGCTTGGGCGTCAAGTCGGCGTTGTGCCCGCCGTCTCCGAAGGCCATGTGGGTGATAGCGGCGATCTGCGCGCCGCCGGCCATGCGGGCGGCAAGGCGCTGGCGGTACGCATTGACGACGACAGCTTCAGCCATGTGTCTGACTTCCTTGTGAACGTGTTGCGAGAATTCTTGTGGGTCGTGGCTCTCGTGCAGAGCGCCTTTTTCCGAGTCCTCACACCTTCACGACGTCTATCCTGCACTCGAACGTGATCGGCGCTTCGCGACCGATAGTGAAGCAAAAGGGACAGCGCCTGAACTTCTCGCCCACGCGCCAGCGGCCATCGAGCCTGCGCCACGGCGACAGGCGCACCACGCTCCCCAAGCGCGCCGGCGTGGCGGGGTACTGGATCAGGTGCCGCTCGTGGAATGTCGTGACCAGGCTTTGCTGCACCGTGGCCTCGCTGACCTTTTGTAGCGTCGCCTGGCTGCTCGCCGCCACCGGGATGGAGACGGCGTCCTGGCTCTGCATGAGCGCGCCGCCGTCGATACGGCAGTTTTTCAGGCGCCAAACGGACTTGCCGCCGCGCTTTTCGCCGATGCGGAACGTTCCGAAGGGCTGAGGAAGCTTGACCGTCGCGCCGTCCTTGCCCAGCTTCCAGCGCACGTCATCCGCATCGCCGATCACGCGCCCGCACCACGGGTAGCGCATCTGCACGGTTTTCTGAGCCGCCAGCGCGGACGATGCCAGAATTTCGAGGTTCAGGATGACGTTCAGCCAGAAGCGGAAGACCGGCACCAGGCGCGCCGGGATGACCGAGCGGATGATGTGCATGAGGCCCGCAATGGAGCGCACATTCACGCTGAAGTCCAGCGCGATTTCAATGCGGCTGGTCAGGTACATCTTCGATGTGTCCACGGGACGCTCGGCGCGCGACTCGTCGGCGTCCGGTATGCGCCGGCCTATGCCCCAGGTGCCGTCCAGTTTCAGACCCGGTTCGCAAATCTGGTGCAGCCACCACGAAAAACGCGGCTTGGATGAGCGCAACCCGGTCGGGTACGGCAGTTCCTTGTCGTGCCAGAGCTGATCCACCTGGCACATTCCGGGGAACAGCATCTGCAGGTAGGTGCGCAAAAAATGCAGCCCGCGCCCCTGCGCGTCGCCGGATTTCCAGGCGCGGTACAGGTAGCGCGTCGCCGCTTCCTCGCGGTCGCCCTGGATCAGCACCAGGCCGTCGGCGTTGACCGCCTTGCGCACCAGGTCAAAGGAGCCCAGGTGGGCCGCGCCCAGCACGTTGACGTCGGCCACGTCGGCGGCCAGATGGGCGTCGAACAGGTCGATGAACAGCCGTTTGAGGTCGGCCTCGACCTCGTTTTCGGCGTAGCTGCGCTCCAGCGGAACGAGGCTGGGCAGCTTGGCGTTGGAAAAGTCCCGGCGCACGGATCAACCGCCCCAGGACGGCGTGACGATGTTGGCCGTTTCCACGCTGACGCTCAAGGAATCGGCGTCCAGGTAGCGCCACATTTCCGGCCTGGCCAGCAGCGACGCCGGCTCCACGATGCTCACCGTCAGGTCGGCGGCGCCGTCGGACAGGGCCGCCACTTTCTGGCGCAGCAGCGCATAGACGCGCTGGTACAGCGGGCGCTGGCGGCCGCGCCGCGACGCCGCCGACGCCGGACCGAATTCGGCCAGCAGCGCCTCGGCGATTTTCTGGCTCACGTCGGACGCCACGTAGGAGGTGGACACGCGGGCGCTGACGCTCATGCGGATCTGCGAGCGCACTGGGGTGAAGAAGCGCACGCGGTAGCTGTCGTCGGAGGCCAGGATCGCCGCCTTGATGGCGCGCTGCGTGCCGGTCAGGTCGGCGTCGGCGATCACCATCGGCGCGACGGGGGTGTTGGCATCGCTCTCGGACAGCGTGGCTTCCTTGCCGTCGGCGGACAGGCAGGCCACGAACAGGGCGTTGATGTTGTCGAAGCTCGGCCCGCGCGCCTGTTCCTCCGCCGACTCGTTCCAGACGGACAGGAATTGCAGGGTCGGGAAGTTGCGCCGCACCAGGAAATCGAACTCGCCAAGGAACACGGCGTTGTTGTCGTACACCGACGGGTAGCGGGCAAAGTCGCGCAGCACGGCCATCGGCATCGGGTTCTGGCCGGCCACCAGCAGCGCATCCATGCGCAACTCGACCGCCGACTCGGCGGGCGAACCCAGATACTCGAACGAAAACGGGCTGCCGTAGTCCAGGCTCACATCGCCCGACGTGTAGAACACCGTCAGGGTGATTTGCGTGCCGTTCCTGGGTTGCACGCCCACCGCGCCGTCCAGCCCGAAGCGCACATAAACGCGCTGCTGGTCGTCCGCCTCGACGTGGAAAACACGCTCGCCCGCCGCCGTGTTGACGTAGCGGTCGCGGTACTCGTAGCTGCCGTCCCCATCGCTCACGGCGATGGCGCAAAGGTACGCATCGTCGTCGGAGGGAGGAACCTCGATGGCGTAGAACGGTTCGTTGCCGTTGACGGTGTGCTGGATGGCGCTGGATCGCGCCTGGCTGGCTTCGAACGTAGCCTCGCCGCCAGCCGGCACGGCCGCCGGCGTTTCGATGCGCCACGGGCGGCCCGACGAATCCAGCAGCGTGCGGCCCGACTCGACCGTGAAGGTGGCTGCGCCGGTATTGACGGCGCGCACGCGCACGCGAGCGGCTTGCCCCTTGCGCACGATACCGCGCATGGCGGCGTCGGCCAGCACGGTGGCGTCGCGCGTTTTCTCGAACGGCTCGGCCTGCGCCGTGTCCACCTGCGCCGAGAGCATGGCCAGCATGGTCGCCATCGCGTCCAGATGCTGGGTGATACGCGGATCGCCAGCCTGGTACAACGGCGCGATGGCAGGGTAGGCGGCCACCGAATCGCGGATGGCGCGCTGGAAGTCGGCTTTGGTGAGCACGTCGTCAGCCCTCCATCTCGATGGCCTGGCCGGCCACTTCTACGATCAGATGCATCCGGTCGGGTGGCGCCGGAACGCCATAGAGGTTCAGCGCGCCCGGCGGCAGCGACTGCAAGGGCGGCACGTCGGCGCGCATCTTGCCGATGAACGAATTCGGCGTGTCGTCGGCGTGAGGGCGTTGCAGCAGCGATTTGGTGTCCTGCCCGTAGTCGGAGCCCAGGTAGCCGCTCACCGGCGTGTTCAGCCAGTGCCTGACCGCGCCCTGGATGTCGGTTGATGTGATCGCTGCCATGCCGGACAGCGTAGGGGACGGGCGGGGGCGGGGAGAGGGGAGTTTTCCGCTACCGGGGCAACGCCGTCTTGCACTTGACAGTGAAATTAAATGGTTATACAATTAAATCATGCTCACCGTGATCGAAACTGAAGAATTCCTTGCCTGGTATGCGCAAGTTTGGTCTGACGACGAGCGCGATGCCTTTGTTGACTGGATCGCAGTCAACCCCGATGAGGGTGACGTGATACCTGGAACTGGGGGCCTGCGCAAGGTGCGTTGGAGTCGCGCCGGTGTGGGCAAGCGCGGAGGCGCCCGGGTGATTAACTACTTGCGCCGGTCAGAAGGACAGGTTGTCCTGCTGCTGGTCTATGCAAAAGCAAAGTACGACAGCCTGCGCCCGGAATTTCTGCGGAAATTGAAGGAGAAACACGATGACTGATCTCACCCCTCATCCAGATCCTGAAATGGACGAGTTCGAGCAAGCCCTGTTGCGCTCGCTCGACCAAGCCAAACGCGGCGAATATGCGCGCGTCTCCACCCCGCAAGACATCCTTGCGCGGCGGCGCGGGCGGCCAGCGGGCAGCGTCAAGGAAGATCGCAAGGTGCAAACCGCCATCCGGTTCGATCCTGATGTGCTGCAAGCCCTGAGATCAACCGGGCGCGGCTGGCAGACGCGGGTCAACGACGTGATGAGGGACTGGCTCAAGTCTCACTCGGCCGCATAAGCCAATAGCACCGGCAGGGCAGGTCTCGCTGCTCAGGAAGCCGCCAAACCGCCGGTCACAATGTGCGCGATGCCGCGCTCGCGCAGGTCTTGCCCGACGTCGCCTTGCCCGGACGCCACGGTGATCTGCTGGCGCGCTGTGTTGGAGGCCAGCGGCATGGTGATCTGCTGGGCTTCGGCCAGGGCCGGCGGCATGGGCGCCGATGGCGCACTCGGCACGCGCACCGAGGCCACCACCGGAACGACTGGAGCAGCGACCACGGAAGGAACGGATGGCGCAGCAGGCTGGGCCACCACGGGATCAGCTTTGGCTGAAACGCCCCCTGTCTGAGCGGCTGGTTGCGGCGCAGCCTGCGAAGATGGACTGCCGGCCAGCGCAAGCAGCCGCTCTTTTTCGTTCACGGCACGCTTGGCCGTTCCATCACGGACTGCAGCCGACGACTTGGCGAAGAGCTTGTCGTTGTTGGCGATCTTGTAGTCCTGGACTGCCGATACGATGTCCTGGTCGCTCATCTTCGCAACGTCCCGGCCATCCAGCGCCTTCTTGAACATGCCGATGGCCCCGGTGCCGCGCTTCGCGTTGCCGGCGCCGAACTGCACGGAAGACGACCAAATGGCGTCCTGCACCGCCGCGCTTCGACCGGACAGGTCGATGCCCGCGTCCTTCAGGCCGGAAAGCGCCGGGTCGTAGTGCGTTGACTTGATGAACGAGTGCTGCGCGTCGCCGAAGTCTGGCTCGCTCTTGGCCAGATCCTTCCACTTGGCGTTGAATTCTGGCGTGCCAGGCTGCAAGCCGGAGAATTGCTCGCCGTATTTGCTGGACTTGAGAAACTGCTGGAGCGTTCCTTGCGACGATGAAAGCTGATAGGTTCCATAGGACGCCCCGCCGAAATCACCTTTGCCGCTGGAAACCGTGCCCGCGCCGCCGCTGCCGGATTCAAAAGCCTTGCTCGTTTGCCCCAGCGCCCAGTTCGCCGCCGAACCCACCGCCGAGCCGGCGGCGCGAGCGCCCGTTTGCAGTCCCGGCGTTGGCGCCGGCGCATCCGTTGGCTTGCCGCGCGCCTCGTCGTAGCCGGCCTTCGCCTGCGTGGCCGCCGCAGCGCCCGCCGCAACCGCGCGCTTGATCGTCTTCGGCACCAGCGCCCCGGCGTTCTCCTTCACGAAGCCAGCGGCTTGCGATGCTTTTTCGCCGGCCCATTGTTTGGTCGCGCTCCACGCGCTCGATGCGCCTTCCTTGGTCTTTTCCAAGGCCGCTCCGGCGGACGCCTTGACATCGACGCCCGTCTTTGCCTTGATCCAGTCGTTGGCGCTGTTGGCCAGTTCGCTCACCTTGTCGGTCAGCTTGCCGGCGGCGTTCGTCATGGCGCCCCACCACTCGCTCGCGGTTGAAGCGATGTCCTCCCATGTGCTTTTCGCGTCGGCCACCAGGGAATCCCACAGGCCGCCGATGAAGGCGGTCGTCGTGTTCCACGCGCCGACGATCTTGCCGGGGATGTCGGCGTCGATCATCTCCTTGGCCCAAAGGCCGGCTTTCTCTCCAATCATCTCGCCGGCCATCGAGCCCAGATAGCCGCCGACGACGGTTCCAACGGGGCCAAGCGCGGAGCCGAGCGCGCCTCCGATGGCCGCGCCAACCCCCATGCCCAGCGCACCGCCCGTGCCCTTGTAGCGTTGCGACCGGTTTTCTTCTGGCGTCTTGTCCGGGTCGTCGTCCATGCCGAGGGCCGAGCCAATCGCCATGCCGCCGGTCAGCAACGCGCCCAAAACGGGGATGCGCTTGAGCAGGCGGCCCGACTTGGACAGCAGGCCGCCGGCTTTGCCGAGCAGCCCGGCGCCCTTTCCTGCGGCGCCAACTCCCTTGGCCACGGCGCCCGCTTCTTGCGCGGCTGCCGTGGCGCCCTTGCCGCCGATGCCGGCGGCGGCGCCCAGCAACCGGCCCTTGCCGCCGAACAGCTTCTTGCCCATGCCGATGGCGCCGCCGATCAACGGGCCGATGACGGGCAGGCGCATCAGCAGGCCGCCCAGCATCTTGGGCAGGCCGCCGAACAGGCCGCCGCCGTTCTTTTCATCGGAAACTGGCTTGTCCTCGATGGCTTTCAGCCGCTTGCCCGCCAGCTTGTTGAACAGCCCCTCTTCCTTCCTGAAGCCGGTAATGGCTGTCCAAATGCGGCGCAGCCAGCGTTCCTGCTTCTTCTGCCCGTCGCCGCCGGTCAGCAGCTCGTAGCCGCGCGCCATGGGCTGGGCCACTTCGTTGAACGCCTTGACAGCCGGGTCGGCCTCTTCCATGCCGGCGCCGGACGCCTTGACCGCGTCCACGATGCGGCTGCCTATCGCGCTCAACGCGCCTTCGGCCTTCTCGTCGGCGTCGCCGTCATCGGCCTCCGCGCCGTTGGAACGCCCCGCCTTCTTCGGGCTGGCGGCGTTGGCATTGGCGTTGCGCACGAAGCGGCCACGGTTGTCGCGGCCCAGCGGCTTGGCCGGCACGCGCTGGGTGGCCAGCCGCGAAGCGCGCAATTCGGCCACGGCGCCGGTCAATGCGGAAACGGCTTCGGCGTCGCTGCGGGCGACACTGGCGCCGCGCTTTGCCGGCGTCGCTGGCGGCTCCATCGCTTGTCTCGGTGCTAGCGCGGTCGGCGCCGATGGCGGCAAGGCCATCTCTTGCATCGGAGCCGGCTTCGGCGTGGCGGCCTTGTCCGCCTGTTGGCCCGGCAGTGACGGCGTGCTGGATCGCGAGTTGAGTTCCGCCAGACTCGGCGCGCCAAGCATGGCCTTGAGAATGGCTCGCACATCGCCGCGAATGGCGGCCAGATGGGCTTCGGCTTTTCTCAGGTCAATGGGGTCGCCGACCAGGAACCCCTGCGCGTCATGCTTCAGCGCCATCACGGCCTCATGAAAGTGTCGAGCTGCGAGAACGACATTTGCAACTCCTGCAGTCCGTCTTCGCGGCGGGAAAGGCTCAAGTCCAGGTTGACCGGGCGGAACAAGCCAACGCTTTCGTAGCCGCCACGGTTGCTGCCGGACGTGATGAACGAATGCACCACCCTGATCCTGATGGCGTACTCATCGGGTACGCCCAAGGTGCCGTCACGCGCGGCCACGGCGGCGTGGTGCGCTTCGAACCACCTTTTCAGCGAGCCGGATTCGTCGTCCATCGTGGTCAGGCGCATATCGACCGGCTCAGAGCCCTGGGCGCAATCCACCACCGCGCCGCCCACGCGGGTCTTGTCTCCGGCGATGATGTAGGGCGCGTATTCGACCTCGGTGGCGAACAGGTTGAAGCGATCCGGCATGTTCAGCGCGCCGCCGGCCAGCCGGCTCGTCACCTCCAGCAGCCAGAGGTTTTTCTTGGCCCGGCGCTCGCCGCGCACCTGGGCATAGATGCTCTTGGCTTCCGCCGGGCTGATGCCGCCAAGCAGCGGCGTGGGCGTGCCAAGGAACGCGGCTTGCGAAGCGGCGCCGCCGCCGAAGCCGGGCAGCAGCTCGTTGAGCAGTCCGGAGCCCAGCACGCGCAGGCCTGCACCGTCCCAATCGCCCTTCATCAAATCGCCGACGGCGCCCGCGCCCACGTTCAGCGCGCGCTGCGCCTGGATGGGGACGTATTTGTTGACGGCGTTCATGCCGGCGTTCACGGCCATGCTCTGGCCCATGCCGACGACGGTGCTGGCGAGCTTGCCGCCGCCGAGCGCTTGCGTGGCCGATGACGCCAGGCCGTTCAGCGAAGCGCCAATGCCGGAGCGGATGGAACCCAGCAGCCCGTTGCCGGACAGGCTATCGGCGATGTTGTTGTAGAGGGACATCCGGCTTCAGATCATTTACAGGTTGAAGCCATCGCCGGACTGGGTTAAAGTTCCCCTCGTTCGCTGGTTTGCGGTGAGAACTTCCACCGCCGCAGAGTCAAGTGCCTCAGTGTCTATCGTCTTGAGGCTGCCGGCGAACGGGATGTTCAAGTTTTCTTGGGCGACAGTCCCTCCCAAGGAGTCAAGCTGATCGGGGTCTATAGACGCGAGAAGCTCCTTGATCTTCCCTTTTTCGTCGTCGTAAGACGTGACGACCCACGTTTTTGCCGTGCCGAAATAGTCCAGGCTTACGACGACGACATGCAACGGCTCCTTGTCATCGACAAGATGAATTTTGTTGTTGCCCTTGAATCGGACAATCCGACCGTGCTTGAGCACGCCGGGTAATTTGCGCAGCGCGGCGGCGTGTTTGCGCGCAATGTGCATCAATCCGAATTTCGGCCCACCCCATACCAGGTCAATCGTCCCAAGACCTTGGCGCTTCCATACCGCGCGCGCGTCGCCGGTGCGCTCGCGCATCAACCGCTCAATGGCACCCTCCGGGTCGTTCTCGTACTCGGTGAACACCGGGCCGAGGCTTGTTTCCGGCGCGCTGTCGAATGCGACCGCGTGGTGCGCGCTGTCCATCTCGCCGCCGCCAAATCCACCGCCGCCCATGCCGCCGCCGTCCTGCGCCGGCTTCGCCTCGACAATGGCCGCGTACAGCCGCGCCTGATCCTCGTCCAGCATCATCTGCTTGGCAAGGAACTCGGTCATGACGTCCTTGCTGGCACCCATATCCTTCATCATCTGCATGGTCTGCACCAGCAACATGCCGCTGTTCATCGAATCGGTGCGCGTGCGCTGCTTTTCGGCCTCCAGCGCCGAGATCGACCCGAAGAAGTTGATTTCCCAGGGCCGCTCGCGGTGGTTGAACACCACGCCGTACCGGCGGTAGGTGTGGATGTCGATGACGTGGTTGAAAAACTGCTCCAGGGCCACGCGGATGATGCGCGCGCGCTCTGCGGCCTGCGCCGACACGCGGAAGAATCCGCCTTCGCCAAGACCGCCCGAGAGCTGGTCGGCAAAGCCCAGCATGGACAGATCGACGCCCATGGCGCCGGACAGCAGCCGGGCGTGCAGCAGCACGTCTTCGATGCTGATGGTCGCAGCCCTGCCTGGCTGGCCGCCGTTGGCCGGCCCCACCGTGGTCAACTGCTTTTCGTTGAACACCGGGATGATGTGGCGGATGCGCTCCATGATCGGACGCCCGCTTTGCACCGCTTTCTCGGCGTAGTCCTTGGACTTTTTCAGCATTTGCGCGACGGATTTGAGGAATCGCTCCTGCTGCTCCTTCGTCATCGAATCGACGTTCACCGTCACCATCTGCTCGTCGATGGAATCCATCCAGCGCTGGCCCACCAGGCCCAGCAGCGACGCCGACAGGTTGTCGTAGGGTTCCTCGGCGTTGTAGAGCAGCGAACCGCCGATCATGGACGGCATGATCGGCAGCTTGTCGATGTCGTTTTCGGTCAGCGCCACCTTCAGCGACTTCTCGACCACGCCGAACTGCGGAATCCATTGCGTGCGCGGCATCTTCAGGCGCGCGAGCTGCGACACGTCCAGGCGCTGGAAATTGCGCTCGCCCACGGAAACGGCAAAGCCCACCGTGCGGCTGCCGCGCTCGAAGGGCTGCACCAGTTGCGGGCGGATCATTTCGTCGCAGTGCAGATCCACGACGCCGCGCGCGTCGGCGTAGATGCGCGCATAGGCGTCTCCGTAGGCCGCGCCCGTGTAGGCCATCTGGAACGCCACGCGGTTGAACAGCGGCGCCAGATCGGCGTAGATTTCGTCCACGATGGCCGACAGGCGCTTGTCTTTCTTCGCCTCGACGGTTTTTTCGATGAACACCAGGTCGCCGCTGGTTTCGTGCCCGCCCAGGGCGGAAGTAACCAGCAGTTGCAGCGCGCTGGAGATGATGGGGTCGCCCTCCATGCGCATCCACTTCTCGTAGATGATCTGGCGCGCCCGGGCGCCACGGCTGCCGTGCCCCAGCAGCGAAGCCACCGTGGTGGTTCCAGCGCCGTACAGGTAGGTGCTGGATTGGTCGATGTCCTTGGACGGCGCGACGTGCGTGGATGCCCAGCGCTTGCTGGACAAGCCGAAGCGGGCCAGAAAGCCTGGCTTGCGCGCGTCAGGTGGGCTGTTGGATGCCATGCGGGAAGCGTAGGCTCGCAGGCATGGCCGAACTGGCGCGGTTTTCCGCCCTGTGCGCCATCACTGCGCCGAGCTGCGCGCGTCATCCGCCTCGGCTTCAACCCGCCGGAAACTCCATGTCCGCATCGAACAACGTCCAGAACTCCGGGCTGGCCGCGTCCAGCAGGAACTGGTTGGCGTAGATCACGTTGGTCTTCAGGTAGGCCGTGCGGAATTCGTCGGCGGCGATCAGGGTTGCCACGTCGTCATCAAAGCGGTACGCCTTGGCGATGAGCGGGTCGGTTTGGTCGCCCAGGGTGTAGCCGTTGCGGTTCATCACCTCTTTCAGCGCCGGCCACCACGGCCCGTAATCGCGGTAGCGGCGCCGGTCTTTGCCCAGGCGCTCGGCCACCACGCCCAGGCCGAAGGCCAGCAGGTTGGAAAACCCCCGGTTGGCGCGCAGCGCGGCGGCGCGCTGGGCCACCAGCGCCTTGATGGTGTCTTGGTCGAATTTGTATTCGGTGTAGGCCATGACTTGTTCCTCAGATTTTCTTGGTGGCGGCCGTCAATTCGAGTTCTCCGGACGCCCTCGGGTAATTGCTGACCAGGTAGCTCCAGGTCGAACGGTAGACGTTCCATGCCTGCGCGTCGCCGTCCCATTTGAACTTGCCGTGCCCGGCCAGACCGGCGCAGCGCTTGATGGTTTCCTTCCAGGCGCGGGTGTTGCCCTTGATGCCCACCACGTCGGTCGGCAGTTCACCGCTGGGCTGATCGTCGCCCATCGCCTTGCGCACCGCATCCTCGATGGCGTGCTTGAACGGGTACGGCAGGCAGTCGCTGGCCGGGTCTTGTTCCTGCCAGTCGAACCACGGCGCGGCGGAGCGCATGAAGGCACTGGCCTGCTCGATGATTTCCGGCTCGCTCGCGCCGGTCAGCGCGGCTTTCAGCTCGTCCAGCGAAACCGCCCGCCCGATCTGATCCTGCGCCCAGGTTTCGAGGTCGTCGAAGTCGGCCAGGGTCAGCTTCAGGGCGTTGGCCGTGGCGAACTCGCGCAGCGCCTGGAAACGCTCCCTGGCGTTCTGATAACCGTGCTCGACCTCGGTGCCGGCGGGCACCACGAACTTGCCGCCATCGAACGATTGGACGATGGCCTTCTGCGACTCGAAAATGCGGCGCTGCACCTCGGACTTGCCCGCGTCGTCGGGCGCAACGACGTAGGGGAAATGCGGCTGCGGCAGCGTGTATTCGCCCATGGCGTAGGCCGCCACGGCGGCCACCTTGCGGCGCTGCGCCACCTCGGGAACGATGGCGTTGAAGCCGTTTTCGACGGTGCCGGCGGCGTTGATCTGGTCCTCGATCCGGGCGGCGTCCGTGAGGCAGGCGTCGTAGTCCGCGCCGTCGCGATACACCCACTCGCCGGCCATCACGGCGTCGGAGCCAACGGACAGCGGCGCGCCGTCCATGCTGCGGCCAAAGTAGCCTTGGCGACTGCCGTCCAGCGTCAGCACGGCCAAGCCGCCAGAGACGCGCACGAAGGTTCCGTGCGTCAGCGGCTTGCCGTTGTAGATGATGCCATGGCCTTGGGAAATGGCCTCGGCCACGCTGGCCGGGTAGCCGCCGGCTTCCCCGGCCTGGCGCTCGAACGAGGTCTTGGCTTCGTCGATCATCGACCGGGCCATGTCCACCTCGGACTGCCATTCGTTGCCGATCGGGCCGCCCTCGATGGCCTCGACGCCGAAGAACGGGTACGACCGACCGCGCAGCATGGCTTCGATGTTTTCGTCGTTCTGCCGCTTGCCGCTGCGCACCGCAGCGAAAAAGCCATCCAGCGTATCCGGATCCTGCACCTGGCCGCCAGCTCGCCAGCTGGGGCGGTAAATGCTGGCCGATTGCTCGATCTGCCGGCGCAGGCCGCCGATGCTGGCGTTCAACTCGGCCAGCAGGTTCTGGTTTTTGGCGATGGCGGTGGCCGTGGCCTTCGGGTTGGCGATGCGATCACGCAAGCTGGCGGCTTGGGTTTCCATCCGCCACAAACCGACGATCTTGCGGATGACGAAGCTCGCCGCGTCCTGGTTGCCTTTCAGGAAGTCGTTTTGCTTGCGGATGGTGTCCAGGTTGATCATCTGCCGGTCGCGGTTGCTGGCGGCGCGGGCCTGGGCTTCCTTGGCGGCGATGGATTCCTGCATCCGGCGCATGGCGTCGGCGTCGCCCACCACGTCGATCAGCGCCTCCATCTGTTCCTTGGACAGGCCGCCGGTGACGGCCACGCTGTCGGCGCCGTTCACGTTCATGACCTGGCCGATCCAGTCCGCCTTCTTGTTGACCATCGCCCGCTTGGCGGTGTCGAAGGTGCCGTCGGCGTCGTAGTAGTACAGGCTCACGCGCGCGGTCTGGTTGCCCTGGCGCACGCCGCGCCCGTTGCGCTGTTCCAGGCTGTCCGGCGTCCAGCCGATGGTCAGGTGGTGGATGGCCTGCGTCCCCTTCTGGAGGTTGATGCCGACCTCGGCCTTTTCGTTGGCGATCACGGTCTGGTACTTGTTGTCCTGGCCGGCGCCGTTGAAGCCGTCCTGCACCGCCATGATCTCGTCGGGCGTGTTGTTCGTCCGCCCAGTGATGATGGCAATGGCCGACGCCGGCACGCCGGCGCGGCGCGCCAGCAGCCGCTTGATCTTGTTGTGCAGCGGCAGGATATCGCAGAACACGATCTGCTTGACGATGGGCGACGGCTGGCCGTCGGCGCCAATGCCGCGCGGGCTGGCCTGTTCGTGCTGGAAGTTTTCCAGCATGGCGGCCAGCTTGGGCGGCACGGACACGTCCAGGTCGAGTCCCAGCTTTTCGGCAATGGTCTCGAAGGCGCTCTGAATATCCGGGTCGATGGTGTCGATCACCACGCGACCGCCGTCGATGGACTTGGCGCGCACTTCGACCTTCAGCAACTCGGTTTCGTTGCCGGCGGCGTCTTTCACCGTCTTGTGGCCGACGATGGCCTTTTCGTCCGTCATCGGGCCGGGCCTCGGGCGCTCTTCGGTGAATTTGCGGGCGTTGAACTTCTCGATGGCCGCCTTGGCCTTGTCGGCCTGCGCCGTCAGGTAGCCGTAGAAGGTGGCGCGCTGATCCAGCTCCGGGTCGGCGATCAGCAGCGTCATCTTGTTGATGAGGTTGAACGGGTGGCCGATGAGGTTCATTTCCTCGCCGAAGTGTTCCGCCACCTGGTCGAATGCCGCGCGGTCGCCACGGTTGGGCTTCTTCTCCGAAATTTCGTCCATCGCAAAGCGGAACGCGCTTTTGTAAAGCTTCAGCCGCGCCACCACGTCGGTCGGCAGCGTCAGCGGCGCGGCCTTTTCCTCGCGGTCGGGCACCACGATCTGCTCGCCCACATCCTCGGCGCTCTTGATCGTCGCCGCCTCGCCGATGGCCTTGCGCAGCACGCCGACGTTGTTCAGGCCGACGAAGACATCGGTGGTGCGCGCGACGCCGTCCATCGTCACATCATCCTGATTCTCCTTGGCGCACATCATGTCCATGAAGTTGTCGGCGCCCTGGATGCCCAGGCACATGTCGTTCACGCGATCATGGCCGACTGCCAGCGACAGCATGGCGTAAATCTCCAGCGGGCTGTTGGTGATGGGCGTGGCGGTGAGCATGAGCACGCCATCCTTCAGCGGCGATTTGCCACGGATGAACCACGCCTTGGCCTGGGCGTCGATGCCGCGCCGCGACGCTGGAGACAGCGAGAGGAATTTGGCGCTCTTGAAATCCACCGTCTGGGCGGAGTTCTTGAAAACGTGCGCCTCGTCGAACACGATGCTGTCGATGCCCATGTCCTCCAGGTAGGGCGCGCCGCCACGCTTGTCGGACATCACCGACAGCAGGCCGGCCTGCTTGCTCTTGGCGCGCTCGTCCTCCTTCTTGTCCATGCTTTCGGCAAAGCTGGCGTCGGCCTGGCGCATGAACGACTCGTAGGCGCTGATGGTTTCTTCGCGCAGGCGGATGCGCTCGAAGGCTTCCAGCGTCATGAAAATCTTGCTGTGCCGGTTCTCCATGACCGCCGTGAGGTCGGCGTCGAAGTTGGACGAGCTGACGTCCGCCTCGCCGTCCTTGCCGACGCGCAATCCAACGAATAGGCAGTCCGAGGTGTCGGCGTAGGCGCTCTCGGCTTCCTTGCGCCAGTTCGACAACACCGAGTTGGGCACCACGAAGGCGGTTTTGGTCTTGACGCCGATGCTCTGGGCGTACTGTGTCGCCGCCAGCGCGGTGAAGGTCTTGCCCAGGCCGACGCCGAAGCCGTTGATGCCGCCGAAGTCGCGGCTGGTTTTGCGCACGTAGGCGTTCTGGTAGCCGTGCAGCTTCAAGCCTTCGTTCATGCCTGGGATGGGCATGGGCGCTTCGTCCTCTACCTGGCGGAAACGCAGCTTCTCCGGGTCGGCAGCCACGGCCTCCAGGCGCGCGACGATGGCGCGGTTGCCGCGCACCCATCCGTTGAATTGCTCGTTGGCGGTGTTGACCATGCCGCGCAGCTCATGCAGCGCGGTGGCGTCGTCCATGCCCAGCTTCGCGCCGCCCAGGGTGATGGTGCCGTTCTTCAGGTAGTCGCCAATGCGGTTCAGCAGCTTTTCGCGGTCGGTCAGCTTGCTGCCCGGCACGTCGATGTCCACGCGCTTTTCGCCTGTTTTCTCGTCGTAGACGACGGCGGCGGACGGGTGAACGAAGCGGCGCAGGAAGTCGGCCTTCTCTTCGTGGGTGACGTGCGGGCTGAACAGGTTGAAGGTCAGCTTGGACACGTCCACCTTGTCGATGCGCGCGCCGGCATCGAGCTTCTGGCGCAGCAGCTTGGCGCGGATGGCGTCGCTGGCCGCGCTGGCGATGTCGGCGTCCGCGCGCCGCAGGAACTCGGCGTAGTTGCCGACGTAGTAATCGTCGGCGCGCGTGACGCTCTTGCCGTCCGGCGACAGGCACCAGGTCGGGTCGGCGTGCGGATCGAACCACTCGCCGTAGATGGCCTTGGCGTCGTCCATGCCAACCCAGATGGATTTGGTCTTGTAGCGCAATCCCTCGAAGCTGGCGTCCGCCGTGATTTCCACCGTCGGCGCCTGCTGCCGCACGTCGCCGCGCCAGACGGCGGAGAACCCGGTTTTCTTCTGGTAGTGGTTGGAAATGGTGGCCAGGCCGTCGCGCAGCTTGCCGCCCAGCGCCGCCGGCCGCTTTTTGGCGGTGGTGGAAAGGCGCTGCATGGCATCGGTCAGCGCCGGGTAGTCCCCGGCGAAGTTCACGCCGGATTCCTCGCCCAGGCGCTCTTGCAGCACCTGCGCCGCCGCCATGCCGACCACGCCGGCATTCCAGAACTGGGCGCGTTCGCCTTCGTCCGGCATGCGCCGGATTTCGTCCATGGCGCCGCGCAGCCAGTCCGGGATGTCCAGCGACTGCGAGGTTTCGACCATGTAGTTGACGCACTCCTGCGCATCGGCCCACTGGACGCGGCCATCGAAAGCCGCGTAGGGCGTCGCCAGCTTGCCCGCCAGCTCGGCCATGCCGGCGCTGTCCTCGCCTCGCGCCAGTGGAGTCCAGCGGCCATCCTGCATTTGCAGGGTCTGGCCAGATTGCGTGATGGTGTCGCCGTCGCGGTAGACGATGGGTGCGGTTTCGACCGTGCCCAGCATGTCCCAGTCCACGCGCGAGCCGTGGAATTTCTTGAGCATCCGCGCGATTTCGGAGATGGGCTGCTTGGTCGTCACCCGATCCACGTCGCGGAACTTGGCCGGGTCTTTGGGCACGAACTCGCCCAGGACGAAGCGCTTGCCCTCGCCGCTGAAGTAGCGGCCAGTGACGAAAGGCTGCCACTGCACCTTGGCGTCGATCAGGGTTTGCGGCGACTGCTCGCGCAGCTCGGCGATCTTGTCCAGGGTGTCGCGGCTGTATTTGCGCAGCGCGATCACGTCGGTCATGGTGTCGGCGCTGGCCGTGCCGAACACCTCGTTCGGAAGCCGGTAGGCGCCCAGGAACTCGGCCATGTAGCTGGCCTTGACGCGCAATTCCTCCTCCTTGCCGCCCTTGCCGGAGACGCAGCGCGGCGGCGTGATGAACACCGCCAGGCCGCCCGGCTTGAGTTTTTCCAGCGTGCGCAGGATGAAGTAGTTTTGCAGCGGCTCTTTCTGGTAGCGCCCGTCCAGCAGTTGGTTGCCGCCGCGATCCGCGACGCCTCCGAAGGGCACGTTCGTCACCACGGCGTCGTACTGCTCATCCGGCGTGGCGGCGGCCACCTTCTCGAACGGCGCCACGGTGGCGGTGTAGCCGGGGCCGGCATTGACCAGGCCGTTGATGCGCCCGGAGGTTTCGTTCAGCTCCACGGCGTCGATGGCGGCGCTCAAGGGCGCGGTGGCGCCAAAGATGCCGACGCCGGCGCACGGGTCGAGCACCTTGCCGCCGGCAAAGCCCAGCTCGCCCATCAGGATCCAGATGCCCTCGGCAATGGGCTTGGGGGTGTAGTACTCGTAGGCGCTGCCCTTCTTGCCGTCGGCGCCGATCAGCGCGCCGCCGGTGCCGGAATACTTCGCCAGCGCCAGCTTTTCTTCCGGCGTCAGGCGCGACGTATCGACCTCTCCAGCGTCGATGCGCCTCAGCAGCGCCATCGCGGCGGTGTTGTCCTTCTTGCGCTGCGCCGGCTTGCGATTCGGGTCGAACTCGTAATACTGCGCGGTCTGGTTGCGCGGCGCGGGTGGCTCGTTGCTCTTGGGCTGCTCTGGATCAGGCGCCTGGTTTTCGCTGGCCGGCGGCGGGGTCGCCTGCGCGCCAAGCTCCATGCGGATTTGGTTGGCGCGCGCCACCAGCTTCAGGCGCGCCAGCGTGGCCGCCGGCCCGGAGCCGGCCACCTTCAGGTCGGTCTTGATCCTGGCCAGCGCGCCCACCAGCTTCAGACGCGCCAGCACGCCGCCGCCGAAACCGGCGTCATCGAGGGAAATTCTGTTCAGCACGATCGTCCCCCTTCACGCGATGCCGGCGGTGGCGGTCATCATGGCGTTCTGGTAGGCGTTCACGGCCTGCTCGAACAGGGCCACCAGCGCGGCATCGTCCTGGTTGCGGTTGAAGGCGGCTTCCAGTTGGTCGGCCAGGTCGGCGGACAGCATGTCGGCCACCGTGCCGTCGATGACGGACTGGAACAGGGCGCGGTCGGCGGTTTTCTGCTGGCTGTCCTGTCCGCCAAGGCCCAGCTCCTTCTCGATTTCCGCCAACTTGCCGAACAGCACCTCTTCGGCCTTGCCCTGGTTGTAGAGCTTGTACTGCTGCGGCGTCAGCGTGTCGCCGAAGTCCGACAGAATCCGGTCGGATTCGATCCGGGCTTTTGCCTGCCCATCGTTTTTCGCGGCCAGCACGGAATCCCGCAGATGCCGCAGGACTTCCTGGGTGAACATCCTGGCGTAGTCCACATCGTCGCCGGCGGCTTGATCGGCGCGGCTGACTCGTGCCGAAGCAGCCAGCGAATCAGCCTGCCGAATGCCCGCTGCACTGGCGGCATCGGCAGGCGCGGCGGCAAACAAGGCATCCACCATCGCCACCGCGTCATCGTCGGAATACATGAACGTGTTCCCTCGGCTGCTCTTCAGGCGCTCGTCGCCCGACGCGCCGACGTACACCATCGCCTTGCCGTCGTCGCCGATGTCGATGCGCCCAAGCACCTGGCCGTCTTTGCTGATCTTGCCGACGTAGCCGTCCGCATCCACGCCGTCCATGACGGCGGAGTCCAGCGCGCTCATCGCCTCCAGTTTTTTCACAATGCCGGACAAGTCCTTCGCGCTGGCCGCCTTGGAAAGTGCAAGCTTGATCTTTGCCATGTCGCCGACCGCCCGGTCTTTGACAAACACCTTCAAGTAGTCGTCGCTGGAAATGAGTTTCTTGAGGTAGCCGGGCCACTGCGAGCGCCCATAGGCGCGCTCGAATCTTTCCATCAGCGGAGCGATGGCGAGCACGCGCTTCAAAACAACGTCACGCTGATCGCCCATGCCTTCCACGCCGTCCAGCACGACATCCGCATCGAAGGTGCAGCCGATTTCGTCCTCTTGCAGCACGTAATCGTCGTCGGCCACCTCCGGCGCTTGCGGCAAGTCGGAGCCGGCGTCGTCCAGCACCGCATCCACGCCGGCGCGCTTGGCGTGAAAGCGCGCCATCGTGCGGTGGTATTTCTGTGCCGCGCCCGTATCCACGGAACCGGCGGCGGCCGCGTGAGCATGGTAGGCGGCGCGGTGGGCGCTCCTGGCGGCCTTGGCGTCGCCGCCCTGCTCGGCGCGCTTGGCTCGAATCGACGAGCTGACGGCGGCGCCGGATGAGCGGCTGGCCTTGCGGTGCTGGTTGCCACGGAACGGGTGCCCGGGGAAGTCGCCATCGAGCGCGGTTTCATCGTCGTCGATCTCCGGCATGGCATCCCATTCGGATTCGTCATCGAAGTCCTCATCGTCCGTGTCTTCGTCGCATGAGGCGTCATCCAGCGCCGCGCCAGTGAACTTACCCCATTCGACCGCCGCGCCGTGGCGCTTGACCGCCTCGTCCATCGCCTTGGCGGTGACGAACGGAGAGTATTCGGCCTTGTCAATGGATTCGGTGACCCAGAGCTTGAAGTCGTCCGTGGCGTTGTCGAAGCGGTAGGCTTCATCGACGGCAGCGATTTTGTCGGCATCGGTTTTTTCGGCTTGCGGCTCGACCGCGCCAACCAGTTCAAGCGCCTTGCGCAGCCCGCCAAAAGCCAGCGCGGTCTTCAGGAATCCACTGAAGCTCTTGCTCTTCAGGCCCGTGAGAGAGCTGCCGTTGCTCACGTAGTAGACGGTTGCCGCTCCTTTCTTGCGCGCCACCACCTCATCGAATCCCTTGGCAAACAGCGATGCCATGAATTCCTGCCCGTTGCGCACGATGCCGTCGCTGTCTTGCGCATTGATGTTGGCCAGCCCATTCCAGGCCCATTTCAGGTCGTCCGCGCGCTTTTTCGCTTCCTGTTCCTCGGTTTGCTGGGTATCCATGGCGGCGCGCTGCTCGGGCGAGATACCGGCCCAGGCGTCGATCTGCCGGCGGCGCTCGCGCTGCGTCTTCGCCAGCTTCACGCCGGTGGCGCGCTCGAAAATTTCCGCGCTGGCCTTGTTGTCAAGGTTGCTCAGGGAACTCCACACCCGATCCACGTCTTTGGCCTCGATGACGGTGGCGATGGGCGGCGCCTTGCCGCCGGTGTCGATGCCGGCCCGGCGGAAGATGGCCGCCGCCATGTCGGCCAGCGGCGCGTCGTCCGGGAGCGCGGCGACTTCGGCCTTGCCGGCCTCGATCAGGCGCTCCTTGGCCAGCGCCTGAATCTTGTCGCGCGCCTCGGAAAACGCATTCAGCGCCGAATGCCATTCGGAAAGACCGGTCTTATCCAGGCTGGCAATCCGCTCGTCCCAGGTCTTGATGCCGACGGATTCCAGGGCGCTGCAAGCCTGGCCGATGATGTCGTACTGGCCCTTGCGGGATGCCGCCGCCAGCTTGCCGAGTTCGTCGCGCGCGCTCTGGCCGTCCTTGATGCCGCCCCAATCCACCGCCGCCACGGCGGTATTGAGCACGGCGGCCGCCTCGGCGAACGAGCGCACGTAGGCGTCGATCAGCGCCTGCTCATCGCCGCCATCCTCCAAGTCACTGACGCGGTTGCCGTCCTTGTCCCAGACGGCAAGGATCGTGAGGTTCAGGCCGTCGGAGTCGTCAGCAACAGTGTCAAGCATGGGGTTGACGTTGGATGCGCGATCACATAGACTGGGCGCGTTAGAGGCTGTTGCGGACTCCCTATTGCGTTCCCCTTCATTGGGGGCGATCCTTGGATGAGCAACGGCCTCTTTCTTTTCTGTCGCGCTATCCAATAGACCATCTGCCTTTGCGTTCAGCTCGTAGACCAAGCTGGGCGTTGCGCCTTCTCGCTTCCCAACTTTCACATTCGCCCTCACTTTCAAGGCAAGCGAGTGAATTTCGACGGTTTTCTCAAACGGATAGAACCCGACGATACTATCGCGTCGGTTTTTGTAATTCGGATCAAAATCCCCAACTTCGCCGGTTGTCAAAATTTCAGGGATTCTGGCAATCGTCTCAGTTTTGACGCTGCCTTTTCGATTGGCTGCCAGCGACAGTTTTGATTTCGATGTTGATGTGATGGCGCAATCGCCTATTTTGGTTTTGACAATGCGCCCTTGAAGGTGGGAGTCGATAAACTCTCGCGCCAGGAACTCGGGCGGCTGCCCCTGGTTGTTCGCCGCCATCTGCGCCATCAAGGCGTCCGCCTTCGCCGTATTCCACGATTCGATGACTTCCGCGCCGTCCGCCGGATCGACACCCCGGTTAGCTGGGTCTTGCCAGGCGCGAGCAGGAGTGGACTGCTGGTCGGTACCGCCGGCAGCAGCGAGCTTCGCCTCTCGCTTGGCGTCGCGGGCGGCGATGATTTCTTTCTTGAATTTTTTCGTGTAGGGGCCGTTGAAGTCGCGCAAGGCCGTCATGGCGGATTCGTTGGCGGCGTAGGCGGCTTTCCATTCCGGAGTGGCCCGCACCGCATCGGGCGTCAATCCCATCGGCCCTGTGGGAAATGCGGCAAGCGCCCTTCCAGTGGCCGTGCTGGCGTTCCACAGCTCATCGGCCTTGGCTTGGGCCTCGGCAAAGGTCATTTCGTCGAATTTTTTGCCGGCGGGCTGTTCGTCAGCGGGAGCCGGCGTCACGCCGTTGGCGATGTCGCGCAGCCGCTCGATCTCGGTCACCTCGCCGTCAATCTGCGCGCGCAAGTCCTCCTTCGTCCGCCCGGTTTTTGGGTCGATCCCGCCGTTTTCGGTGGCGCGCATGAGGGCATCCTGCGTGACGCTCGATTTCTGCACCGCCTGGGCGTAGTCGCGGCTTTTCCGGTTCTGCGCTTCCTCGACCTCCACCTTTGCCACTTCCAGTTCGTGCTGCGCGGCAGACAGTTCGCTCTCCAGCTCGGCGATTTCATCCTTCAGCGCCTGGATGGACTGCATCCGCTCGGCGCGCTTGGCGTTGACGCGCTGGAAGGCCGGGCTGTTCTTCTCGGCCAGGCGCATGATCCGGCGCGCCACTTCGCGCACGTTCAACTCGTCGCCGCGCTCCGGCGCCACGACGATGGTGATGTCCTTCTTGTTGAGCATCCACTTCCACGAGACAACTTCGTCGGTCGGCGCGATCTTGTTCGGCGTCACGTCGGGGTTGTGGAAGTAGATGGAAACGGTCTGACCGTCAGACAACTCGTAGATGACCGCCACGTTGGCCACGCCGCGTTGCTTGAACGGCTCGGTGATCTGCACCGCGACCGGCTTGACCTGGTGGCCGGCGCGCTCCATCACGACGCGCAGCAGTTCCATCTTGCGTTCAAGCCTGGAGTAGGGCGACACCAGAGCGTCCAGCGTCAGCACGCCGTCGGAGTCCTCCAGGATGTCCTTGGCCGTCACCGCGTCCATCAGCAGTCCATCGCAGGCGTCAGCGCGGCGGATGTCGTACAGGACTTGATCGAGGGTCACGTCATAGGGCAGCGCGTTGCCGTCCCACTGAACTTTTCTGGTCATGGTTTCGAGTCCTTCTTGAGGTAAGTCTTCGCGGCGCAGCGGGCGGCGCATGTCGCCACTCTTGAGCCATTGCTTGAGTTGAGAGATGGACGCCGTGACGATGCTGGCCAGCCCGTTCCAGCCGCGCTCATAGCTGTCCTGGTAGGCGCGGCGGGCGGTTTCCTCGTCGGGGAAAGCCAGCATCACCTTGTGTTCGTCGAAGCGCCCGCCCATGTTCTGGTTGATGACGTAGGCCGTTTCGCTTTGCGGGTAGAAGCCGATGAAGCAATCCACGCCGTCGCCGTCGTTGCCCGTGGTGCCGACGATGTAGCCGTAGTGGGCCGCCATGCGGCTGGCCCAGCGCTGGCCGGTTTTGGCGTCCAGGCCGGTGCGGTAGGTTCCGCGCGGCTGCTCGATGGCGAGCCTCAGGCCGCAGAGGTTGGCGCGGCCCACCTTGTAGTTGCCGGCGATGCACTGCGCCTCGGTAGGCTCTGGCAGCGGGTTGTCGCCGAACGCCCCGCTGTGCGCGGCGTTCTCGATGCGCATGAACGTGTACGAGGCATCAATCATTCGGGCCATGCTATGGCCCGGAATGAGGGCGCTGGCGCCCCGTTTTCCGCTCTACGCGGCTGGCGAAGCGGCGGGCGTCCGAAGCGCGGCGATCTGATCGCGCACGTCGGCGATGGCGGTTTTCAGCGCATCGCGTTTTTCGGTCAGCGCCTGCTCCATCTTCGGCGCCGCCGTGCGGATGCCCGCCGGCGGGCGCACCTTGGCGGCGGCAAGCAGCTTCTGGAACTTGCCGCGCCCGGCATCCATCGCCTGCACGATTTCGGCGATGGCTTTCACATGGTCGTCCTGATTCTTGAGCGGCAACGCCTTGCCGTTGAGCAGCACCTGGAAGATGTCGCCGGAATTCTTGATGCGCAGCACGACCTTCTGCGAGTCGGCGAAGGTCAGCGTCATTTCCCGGTAAGAGATGCCAGACGACCGCTTCACCGTCGCCGGCACGTCCTGCTGCACGACGTGGGCGCCAGCGCGAGAGAAATAGCGCGCGGCCTGCTTGGCCGCCTTGTCCTTGACCGACAGGTCGGCGAAGCTGAAAAGCAGGTTTTTCATGGTGGCGTCTTCCACGGGCGATCTAACTTCCTGCATTGTGGAAGCCGGACGACGCGCACACGCGGCTGGTTTTCCGGGCGTCAGCCGCCGGCAAACACGCTGCCCGAGCCGCTGGCCACGGCGCTGCCGCACGCCACCGCATCGCCGATGCGTCCGAGCGGCTTCCCATTCACGAACACCGTGCTCGAACCGCCGGCCAGGGTCGAGTCGTGGCACGTCGGGCCGCAGCAATGGGATTTCCAGTGATCGCCTTGGCGATGGGCGCCCAGCCCGTTGATGAACACGTCGCCGGACGCCTGATCGTTGGCTCTGGGCGGAAAGCAGCCGTGTCCGGTGCAGGTATCACCCAATCTGGCGACGGCGGGCATGGATGGCCTCCTGAAGTGCGTTGCGCCCGGGGTTGAAATTGGCCCAGACGCGCAAGATGAAGTCCGCGCTGTCATCGACGCCAGCCCCGCAATGCGCCGTCACGCGCAGCGTCCAATCCTTGGCGTTGGACGGGCATGGCGCGAACCGTATCACCTCGTCGGCCTCGGGCGGAAGCTCGACGAACGTGGCGCAGTGCCCGGTAACACCCTTGATCTGGTATTCGATGTCCACCGCCGGGAACGCGCTGGCCAGCGCCTGCGGCGCCGACACGGTGACGCCGTCGGCACCGGCCTGGATGCGCAGTCCGTCCAGAGGATCCGCGCCGACGACCTCGCAGGTGTAGCCCGTCACCGCCAGCAAGCCCTCGGCGTCCGTGGCCGTGATCGGGCCTGCCGACCAAATTTCGTCCGCCTGCGCGTCGTGCCATGGCGCGGCGGCCGGGTCTGGCGTCCAGGTCAGCATCAGTTCAAATCGACGCGCGGGCCGCTGATCTTGATGCCGCCCGGCGTCAGCACGATTTCAGACGGCCCCACCGCCAGCCGCAGGGTGCCGTCGGCCAGCAACTCCATGTTGGCGTGGTGCCAGCGGCGCCAGTCGCCCGAGTTGCCGGCCTGCGGGTTGCGGTAGCCGGTGATGACAGGGTAACGCGGGTCGCCGCCGATGAAGGCAATCCAGACGGTATCCCCTGGAGTGATCTCGATCTCCGTGGTGTTGGCGCCGGCGCGCGATTTGTCCCCGATGGGATATTCGATCTCAGCCTCCGGCAGCACGTCGCCGCCGTCGGTCAGGCCGGGGATTTCGACGCGGCACGTCCGCCGCGCCTGGTTGTAGTCGCGCACGATGGCCGGGTAGCGCCCAGGCATGAGGCCGTAGTCCATCATGCCTCCAGCGCGCCCAGCCACAGGCGGGTGTAGGTGTCGCTGGCGCCGCCGTCGTCCGTCCCGCTGGCGAAGACGTGCGCCGCCGTGATGACGGCCAGCTTCTCGCCGCCGGCGAACGCGATCAGGTCGCCCGCGCCGACGCGACCGTCGTAGCCGATCCGCATGGTCTTGCGATGCACCAGGCAGCGCGTCATGTTGCGCAGGCGCTGGACGTCCTTGAAGGGCGAGTAGCGCGCCGCGCGCGGTTTCTCCCGGTTGCCGAACACGGCGGCGCCGGCGGCGTCCAGCGAGAAGAACCATGGAACTTCGTGGCGCTCCAGAAAACCGCCGTCCACGTTGTCCGAGGCGTTGTCCGGCAGCGTCATGGCGGGCTTCTGCTTGAACAGGTCGGGCAGCCGGACGAATTGCAGCCGCCCCGACTTCCAGCGCACCACGCCGCCTTCTTCCTGCAGCACGCGGGCGATGTGAAAGCTCGGCGTCTCGCCGACGTGGCAGTAAAAGCGCGGCACGGGGAAATCGGCGTCCACCGCCTTGATCGTCGCGCCCGCCGCCAGGTAGATGATCGACAGGGCGGCGCTTTCCTTGATGATGGCCCGGCTGCGCACGTAGGCCGCGCCCATGCAGGCGCCCAGCAGCGCCGTGACGCGAAAGCCGGCCATCTCGCGCTCGCCCTGCACGCTGCGACCGGCCACGCGGACGGACTTGACGATGTGCAGCGCGTCGCCGCTGTTGGTGGAAAGCGACCGGCCTTCTTCCAGCAGCTTGTCGATGCTGCCATCGCCGGAGCGGATCTCCGCCTCCAGCGTCATCGGAACCGGCGCCAGGTCGGAGCGCAGCACGGCGGATTTGATGAGGTCGCCGCGAATCTGCTGGCCGTTTTCGAGAAAGAGAATCACGGCCCGCCTATATGGTGACGATGGGTTGAAAGAACGCCCGGCGCGGCATGTCGGCCTCGACCTGCGCAATCTCGGAAGAAATCTCGCTGGCCGACCGGCCAAAGGGGTCGATGCCCATGCCGCGCGACGCCTCCAGTTGCAGGGCGGTTTCGCGCTCCACGTAGAGCATGAACAGCGGTCGGATCAGCGCCCATTCCGAGGTCGTGACGCCGGTTTCGCCGTCGATGCCGGGCGCCGGATCGTCGCCATCGTGCGCTCGCAGCGCCGCGAACCCGGCGTGAAAGCGCGTCGCGGCGACAGCCTGCGCCAGCACCGCATCCTCGTCCAGCAGGTTGCCGGCGGGCCGCTCCTTTTCGGCGAAGGTTTTCGCCAGCTCGGCCAGTGTTGCCATCAGCGGTAGTTGGACGAGTTGCCGGGGATGATCTCGCCGAAGTAGTGGTAGAACAGCGTGCCGCTGAAGATCAGCGGCTGCGAGCGGTTCTCCCAATCGCGGTCGGCCACGTCCATCTGGATGAAGGCATCGACGATGCGCTTGGCGCGCAGGTATTTCTGCGGCGTGCCCTCGTAAATCTTCGCGTTGAAGGTGACGCCGCTGCTGCCGCTGGTGCCGCCGCGAACGATCAGGTCAACCAGCATCTGGTCGATGGAGCCGGCCACCGTCTCCAGCATGGAAATCTGGCCTTGCTGGGCCACCTTGAGCTGCTGCTCCTGCCACATCGTGGCGCCCAACGGTGTTGGAATCTCGATTTCACCGGCGGGCGAAAGCTCGGGCCAGGGCGCCTGCTTGCACAGCAGCCAGTTGCCTTCGAAGCCCTCGATTTCAAAGGTGAAGTCGCTGGAAATGACCTTCGCGCCAAGGGCGCGGGTCGAGTCGTGAAAGCCCTTGAGATAGGCGGCGTTGGAAACAGTCATTTCGTGTCCTTTGGGTGATCGGTAAATGCACCCATCAACTTTGTGGCCGGGAAAGCGCGTGCCGGCGCCCGGTTTTCCGGCTACTTCCGCGCAGCGGCGGCGTCGGCGGGAACAGACACCGTTCCAGGCGACACCGCGAACTGCATCACCTCGGCGTTGGTGCGCTGCAATTCGCCCGTGGTGCCGAACCAGAAGGACAGCACCTGCTTAAGCTCGTTGAACCAGTAGCCGATGACGGTGCCGATGGTCAGGCTCGCCGTGGCATCGCGCATCAGTGGTTCGGCCATGCCGGTAAACACGAAAAAGACGATGCAGACCGCACCGACCAGCAGTCCGACAGTGACCAACGGACGCACCCAATCGCTGGGCTGCACCGCCGCCAGCTTGCGGGCGCTGTCGCGGTCGGCGGCTTCGGCGGCGTACTGCGCGGCAGCGGCTTGCAGGCGGTTTTGCTCGGCGCTCACGGCGAGCTGCTGGAGCTGCACCTTGGAGTTGACCTCCAGTTCCTTGAGCTTGATGGCCGCGCCCGGATCGACCAACAGCGCGGCGGAAACCGCGTCCGGCGTGGCATCGGTGCCCAGCGCCGTCGCCACCAGGCCGCCCACGGCGGCGCCCGCCGGCCCGCCCAGAATGCCGCCCAGGATGGGCGCCGCCTTGCCGACCACGCCGGCCACGTCTTTCCAGTCCATCACGCATCCTCCGCCGCGTATTTCAGGTTGTCCGCCACGCGCCGCGCCCAGCCCTTGCCGAAGGTTGGCCAGGTCGAAAGCTGCGTGTAGAAATTCAGGCGCTCGGCGTTGAAGCGCGCCAGCACGTCGGTGACGCTCATGGCGCGCACGGCGGACAGCGTGATGGGGCCGACCACGCCGTCATCGGCCACGCCGACGGCGCGCTGCAAGAAGCGGATGGCTTGTCCGATGCCGTGGTTCACGGCGGCATCGAACAACTGGAAACCGATGGCGCCGTCGTACTGGTCGGCCTTGGCCCGCCCCCAGTAGGCCACGCGGTAAATCTCCTTGGCCTGCGCCCGCGTCAAGTCGCGCATCTGGCCCACGTAGCCGAACTCGCCAGCGGTTCGCTTGGTGATGCCCCAGTTGGTCTCTCCGCCCGGGTCGTCCGGATGGTTCACGTAGCCGCCCTCGTGTCCGATCAGGCGCTCGAACGCCGTATCAAATCCCGTCACCTCTCCCCCCATCACATCACCCCCAATTTCTTAAGCACGTAGGCGACGACGACACCCACCGCCGCCCAGGCGCCGTTGACCACCCAACCAGCAGCCAGCTTGTGCATGGGCTGGTGGCGCTCGATCTGGCTCACGCTGGCGTCCAACTTTGCGATCAACGTGAAGGCGCGCTCCAACCCGCTCGCGGTGTTGGCGTGGCGCTCTTCCAGGCGGGCCATGCGCTCCAGCACATCGACCACCTTGGCCAGCGTGTTTTTCACGTCGGTCAAGCCCTGCCGCATGGCGTTGATTTCCGCCCGCATGGCTTCGTGCTGTTCTGTCTGCATGTCAGCCAACCTTCGCAACCGTCTTGGCGACGATGACGCAAGCGCGTATCACGCCATTCAGCCTGTCCACAATCGCCGCTTGCGTTTTCAACTCCGACTCCCTCGCTTTTTTCCAGTCTTCGAACGCTTTGCCTTCAAAGAATTTCCTGACCGTGCTCGGTTGCATTTGCATGGCATCGCCCAGGGATGTCGATGAATGTAGGGTCAGGCTAGAGGCCAGACCCATCATGTTTTCCGACCAGCTCGCGCGCCATTCGGGAGATGCAGGGATGAACCGAAAATCGGGCCGGCGGCAGTTTCGACGCGGCACCTCCTTTCGGCATGGCGACGATGCCGTCACCGGTGAACTCGATGCCGAACAGGTGGCGCAGCTTCTCGCGCCCGGCGAAATACAGCGCCATCAGCGCGGCAAAGTCGCTCTCCGGGAACGCGGCCATGATCTTCATGCGCGCCAGCAGGAACTCGTCGAAAGCGCCATCGGTCGTGTCGTCGCCGGGCACGCTTTCGCCGGAGCGCACCATCTGGGCGGCCATCGCGCCAAGAATCCAGTGCAGCCGCTTGGACAGCGGATTGCCCGCCGCATCCCGCACCTCGCCTTCCGTGCGCTCGATGGCCTCGGCCATGGCGCCCGTCATGTGCCGGATGTGCCAGGTGTCGCCGCCGACCTCGCCCGCCTCGATCTGCATGGCCTGCGTCTGGATTTCCGCCGCGCCGTCCAGGTAGTCCGAATAGCGCCCGTCGCCCAGCGCGAAGTCCGGCCCGTCCTCGGCGGTCGCTGCCAGGTAGTGGCACACGGCGAGCATCCGCTCCTGCACCGTCCAGTGCGCCGGATCCTCGACGCCCTTCGCGGAAGCCGTCGCCATGCGCAAAAAGGCCGTGGTGGCCGCTTCTTCCAGATGCGGCGGCATGGCGGCCACCGCAATGGATTCGCCAATCGCCAGTTCGCGCAACTGCACCGTCAGGCGGCGCGTGCGCAGCAGTGGAAAGTGGATCATCTTCTGCGGCTCCTACAGCGGACTGGCCGTTGCGGCCCAGTCCTTGCGGTCGATCGCGGTCAGCGTGCACAGCGTCATGGGCACGGCCAACTGCACGAAGCGACCGTTCCTGTCCACGGGAGAATTCAGCGGCATCCCGATGGACTCGATCACCAGCGGAGAAAAGAGGCGGTTCTTGTAGCGCATGGCGATCATGGTGGGCGACCTGGAAGGCATCAGCGCCTCGACGTAGCTCATGTTTCCTCGGGCCGTATTGGCCATCCGCGCCAGCATCGTGCCGTCCTTGGACAGCTCCACGGGCAAGGCCCAGGACATGAGCTTGTTGAAAAGCGCCTCGACCTCGCTGGCGGAGTCGCGCCAGGCGCGCAAGAGCGCCGTCACCGTGATCTTGACCGGCGGCATGCCGTTGAAAACCTGCGTGGAATTCAGCTTCGTGATTCCGGTGCGACCCTCGAATTGGGTGAGGAATTTGTCCGATCTGTCCTGCGCGCCTTGCTGCACCTCGTCCTTCTTGTTGTTTCCCAGCAAGGCATCTGCCAGCGGCTGCAGCGCGCCGGATTGAAGCATCGCCAGCAGCGCCGGCGCCTTGGACTCCGGCCCGGCGCTTTCGAACGGACTCTGCCAGTTGAGCGTCATCTCCATGTTGGCGTCCGTCAGCGGAGCCATGACGGCAACCGGGTCGGTCTTGCCCTCGATGCGCCCCCAGGTGTCGTTGCTGGTCTTCGCCACCTCATAGAAGCTGGCGATCAGGTGCGGAGAGAGGCCGTCCCAAAGAGAGGTCAGGGCGTTCTCGTTCAGCGTAGCGGGCTGGCCGGCGGATGACAGCAATCCGCCAGGAGCCTTGATGGAAGATGGAAGGTTTGGCATGGCAAAAAAAGGCGCCACCGGCATCAGCACAGCAGCGCCAAAACCCCACTTGAGCGTCGGTTACAGGCCAGACTTGCGGCGCAGTCGCATGGACTTCATGCGGCGCATCATGGCGGCGGCGGAATGGCTCTTGATGCGAGCCTTGCGGATGGCGACCTTCTGCTTGGCGGACAGGCGGACGTGGCCTGAGATACGCTTGTTGATGCGCATCTTCTTGCCGCCGCGAATGACCAGCCGCTTGCGGTACACGGCGTCCAGTGCCGGCTCCTGGTCTTCGTCGGAGAACGCGAAGTCGTCGATTTCCGCACCGGTATCGTCATCACCGTCTGGCAAGGCCGAAGCCACCAGATCGCGCACGCGATCCGCCGCATCGTCGTCCCAGTCGTTCAACAGCGAGCCGGCGTCTTCGTCGGTGACGCCCAGCTTGACCAAGTAGTCCCAGCCGGCGTTCAGCGCCACTTCCAGAACACCCTGTTCGTCCTCGGTGATGTCGCCATCCTTGTTGGCATCGGCGACGCCAACGAACAGCGCCATCAGTCGGTCGGCGTAGCTCTCGCCGTCGTCCAGGTCGTCGGTTTCCACCCATTGCTGGATGGCCGCCGCAGTCTTCATGCGGATGTCGGCAATGGTGTAGGCGTCGGCGCCCGCCGGAGCCTCCGGTTCGTCTCCGGTCGAGTCCAGCGTCTTGGCGGCGGGCGGCTTGCGATGCTTCATCGCATCGCGGAGCAGTTCATTCAAGATCATGTCGATTCCTTTCGATGGGTTAGCGGGTCAGCGTCTGCGTGACGAAGGTCTGGCGGTTGGTGCCGTCGTAGCGCACCCAGTACGACACGTCCATGGCGTCGTAAGGGAGCTGCTCGTTCGGGCGCACGTCGAAGGCCCATGCCTTGCCGTTCATCGCCGGATCGGCGGACGGCACGATCCAGCGCGACGCCTCGGCGCCCTCGAACAGCGATGTCAGGAAGTCCCGCATCCGCTTGACCGACACGTTAATCGGCAGTTGCAGGATGTCCTTGGCGAAGCGCGTCACGGCGTCGTCGATGCTGGTGGACATGTCCGCCACGGCGATGAGCTTCTTCAGGCTCGAATCCACCAGCGCGCAAGTCAACGAGTCGCGGAACACGTAGCGGCCGCCGCCGGTGTAGGTCTCGTAGATGACCGGGTTGATCTTCGAGCGCGCCAGCAGGTTGAGTTCCTGGTTGGTCGGCGAACAGGTCTGCACGATGCGCGTGCGCTGGATCGGCCATTCGCGCCCCGCCACAGGGTAGTTCTTGGGAGCGAATCCCTTGGCGTTCTTGGCGGCGTTGCGACCGCAGGCGTAGGCGATGTTCAGCGTCGCCGTGCCGAAGTAACCGCTCGGGTTGACGCCGGTCGGATCGTCGGACTTCAGCGGAGACCAGAAGGCGTGCAGCAGGTGCGCGGTCTGGCTGGCGCCCATGTTGAGCTGATTCACGAAGGCGACCGCCGCCTCCGGCGCCAGGTTGCCCGGAATGTCGAAGCGCAGTTGCCGGTTGGTGTCGAACGCCAGTTGGGCCAGTTGCGCCAGCAGGGCGGGCGCTTGCGTGCCGCCGGACGCGATGTAGGCGTAGTCGAACTGCGTGTATTGCAGCTTTTCGCGTGCCTGCGTGTAGTCCTGCGTGGTGTACGCGGCGCCGCCTTCGTCAAAGCACACCAGCGTGCCCGACTTGGCCCATTTCTGCTGGCCGTTGGCGTCGTAGCCGTAGGCGTCGGAACTGGGCGCGATCACCGCCGACGCGCCGATGGAGCCGACGGAGATTTCAACCGCATCGGTCTGCGACTGCGCCACGTCGGGCAGGTAGGCCGAAAAGCCATAGTCGTCCTTGGCGTCGCTCTTGAGCGATCCGTAGAACTCGTACAGCAGGTTGCCTTCCTTGTCGCGCAGGCGCAGGTTCAGGCGGTCGTTGCCGGCGGCCATGCCGTCCGACGTCGTTTCCTCGGCGCGGAACTCCAGCACGATGCCGTCGTTGAAACACTCCAGGTGCTTGACCGCGAACAGGTACGGCGCCGCCGGAGTGGCGTCCGACACGGTGAAAGCGAAGCCGCCATTCGTGTCCGCCTTCACCACGGCGTATTTGATGACGGCTGAAGCCGTCACCAGACGCTGCACCACGGCCTGGTAGGCGCCGTTGTTCAGCGCCTCCACCACATGCACCCACGCCTCGTTGAGCGCGGACAGGCGCATTTGCTCCCCACTGCCCAGCTTCTTGCGCACGTTGCCGCGATCCACGGAAAACGGTTTGTCGATGCGGCCACGGGTGGCCCGCATCATGATGCCGAACACCTGGTCGGCGTTGTCGGTGGTCGGGATTTCGGAAGCGTCGCGCAGCGGGTTGAGCTGCACGCCGGATTCCGCCCCAAGTTGCCGGACGAAAGAGGTACTCATGGACGCTCCCCTCGATCAGGCGTTGCCGGCTTCGGCGCCGGCAGTGTCCAGCAGCGCGGCGAGGTCGGCCTTCTTGGCTCCGACGGGCGCCGCGATGCCAGCGGCTTTCAGGGCGTCCTTCAGTTGCTCGAAGGTAAGCCCGTCCGATGGCTTCCTGGCGTCATCGGAGCCATCGCCAGCGGGTGCCGATGCCTGGGAGGCAACGGCCACCTCCACGACGGTCAGCGCCAGCTCGTAGCCGTTCAGCTCGGCCACCTGCTCGACGCTGGAAGCCAGGCGCTGGAACAGGTCGGCGCTGGCGATCTCCACCGTCATCTGGCTGTCCTTCTGGTTGCCGACGTGGCGCAGGAACAGCCCATCCACCTCGGGAAACACCACGTCGCGCGGCATGTGGTTTTTCACCACCACCTTGAGCGGGTATTTGGCGTCGGCGAAGACCTCGGCCACGAGGTCGTTGGCATCCTTCCCGGTCAGGGAAGGAGCGCCCAGTTCAACGGTACGTTTGTTCATGGCTCCATCCCTTCCTGTTACATGCCGATGACGTTGATGAGCGCGAAGCCGCGCGACGACGGGTCGTGCGGGTTGACAGCAGTGAAGTTGCGGGCGTAGAAGCCGGCGCCCTGGCGCAGGTCGTCGTTGACGGCCAGCGGGATCACGGTCGGCGGCACGGCGTCGCCCAGCACCACAGGGTTGCGCGTCACGTCGGTGGCGCGGCCAACGGCCAGAATCTGGGCGCTGGTGGGCGTTTCCTCCAGACCCTTCGGCGTGTAGTACACGTCGTACATGCCGAACAGGCGGCCCAGGCGGAAGATGCCGGGACGCGGAGCGATGCCGGACGGCTGGAACAGCGTGCTGGGCATACACAGCAACTGCGCGGCGATGCGCTTGCCGACGTACAGGTGCGTGACGCCGTGGTTCATGGTGTCCTCGGCCATCTTCTGCGACACCACGCCCAGCGGGTAAGACAGTTCAGCCCACACCGACGCCCGGCCCGTGTCGTAGTGCTGCGCGGCGGTCGCGAAGTCGAAGTCGAAGGTGTTCATCGCCGCCAGACGGCGCCCCTTGCGCAGCACGTCGTAGTGGCGTTCGTTGGCGAACTGGGCCTGGATTGCGACCACGCTTTCGCTGTACGGGTCCAGACCCAATTCGTTCGACATCTGCGTGCGGCTGTCGATGGTCTGGCGCGTGGTGGCGCGCCAAGGCTTGGCGTACAGCGAGAAGGTGTTGACGGCGGAAATGATCGTCGGCGTCAGTTCGGTCGCGCGCTCGAAGTCGATGAAACCCTCGACCACGACCGGCACCGTGGTCGGCAGCGCCGGGGTGGTGGCCAGCGCGTAGACGCCGGTGTCGGTGTTGATCGTGCCGCTGATGGTGTAGATCGTGCCGCTGACGTTGATGCTGCCGGACACCGGGGAATTGCCGCTTCCGGAGGCATTGCCTTCGATGGCGGCCACGCGGCCATCCACGTAGACGATGGTGCGCCCGCGCAGCAGCTTCAGGTCGCCGGCGTCCTTGTCGCAGGTGTCCGGACCATCTTGACGCTGAGTGATCTTGCCGCTGATCTTGCCATCGGCATCAGGGTTCGAGGTATGAACACGGCTGGAGCTGATGTAAGTGTCGCCGGAGGCCACGCCATCGAGCAGCGCGCCTTGATCGTAGGCGCCGAATCGGCTGCCCGTATGGTGCGTCATGATCGCCAAACGCGCCTCGTTGGAGCCGATGTCGGCGGGCAGGTAGTGCGCGAACGGGATCGCCTCGCCCAGGGTGGAAATGATCGCCACCACGGCGCGGTTCGGCTGCAGCGACAGTTGGTCGAAGTGCATCGAAGACGCCGAGTCCAGGCTGAACCTGCGGCGGGCGTCGTTGGTGGTGGCGTAGGCCGCGTGAATCGACTGCTGGATCACGTCGGCGGGCGCCGCCACGCCGTGCTGTTCCTCGTAGACGGAAATGCCATCGAACACGGCGCGGGTCACGAGGTTGGCGCCATCTCCGCCGGCCTCGTCGAGCACGATCTGGAGTCCTTCGGGAACCTTGACGCCCGTGGCCTGGTTGGTCGCTGTCGCCATGAAGTCGGCGGCGGCGGCGGAGTCGAAGGTGCCGCCGCTGGCGGCGGTTTCCCTCAAGCTTTCGACGAACTGGGCTACTTCGGCGGTCTGGCGACTGAAGTAGTCCTGGCGGATGCGTCTGGGCATGGTTTCGTGTCCTTTCGTAGAGTTCAAACACTTGATGAAGGCCGGCCAGTTGCCGACTGCCAATGAATTCTCAGAAGGGCGCACGCGCTCAAAGCCGGGCGTTTTCCGGGTTTGCGGCGCTTCGGTGATCCATCCACAGAAACGCTGGACAAGCCTGTTGATAAGCCGAAAAAAAGCCCTGCGCGCAAGACGGGCAGGGCTGGAGTGGTCGTTTTTTGGTCAGCGCGTCGCTACACCTGAGAATCTGCGTAGTCCGCCGCGTAGTCCTCTGGCGTAATCAGGTCCAGGTCGTTGCGCCGGTTGGCGATGTAACGGGTGGTGTACGGCGGGATGTTGGACGTGGTTTCGATGGCGACGATCTCGTAGGCCACCTTCGGAACTTTGGTTCCGACGCCCAGCCGCAGGTAGAGCACGTCATGCTCGCGCACGTCGAACTCGTCAGGCTCTTCCGGCTCGATCAGGAACCGGAACTCATCTCCTGAGCCGATGTTGGCGTCGCCGCGCCTCACCATCGGAGCGGGCGCGAAGCCGCCGTCGGCTGGCAGCGCGTAACCGAACCCCATGAAGGCGTACTCGAACTGCTCTTCGTCCATCGAATCGAGCACGCCCAGGCCGCCCATCGTGGGCAGTCCGCCTACCGGTGCCTCAGACTGCCGGGTGACGGTCTTGCGGTAGACCTCGCAGTTGAAGGTGTTGGGGTGGTTGATGACGACGTTGCGCGCCATGCGGTTGATGGATTGCGGCACGTTGGTGAGCATTGCTGAATTCCTTTCCTCGTCACTGCGGTTTTGCCTGCGCAAGTATCGCCATGACTTGCTCCGGAGACAGGTTGAACTGCGCCCCAAGCGTTTCGGCGGCCAGCCTCGATGATCGGCGCGATGACGCCGCCGCCTTCTTCGGCTGGAGCGTCGCTTCGGCTTTCGAAGCCCGCTTGGCTGCTGCTCGATCCCGCGCGCGCTGGCGCGCCCGCATGGTGGTTTCCACGTCGCGCACATGGGCGTCCGGCTTGCCGGACAGCTTTTTTGCTTCGTCCTGCGACATCTGCACGTTCACGCGGTTGTCGTCACGGGCGCGGGCCTTGTCGATCAGCCGCGACAGGAAGTTCTGGATGGACGTGGAGCTTTCCACCTCGGCCATCACGCGCAGGATGTGCTTGCAGGCCACGCCGTGCAGGTTCGGGTTGCGGATCTTCGGGTAGCCCGTTTCGTCGCGCCCGGCGTTGAATTTGCCGATGGTGGCGATGTAGCGAAACCAGTAGCGCCAGCGGCCGCAGTCGCATTCGACTCGCAGTGGCTCACGGCGCAGCCATGCCGCCGACTTCATGCCATCCCCGCGCGCGCCGGACGCTGCGGACGAGTAGGACAGGAAATCGACGATGACGTGGTGATGCGTCACGTCGGAATCTGGCCCGGCGTTGGTCATGAAGCGCACTTGGCTGCCATGGGCGGCCACCGGAACGGCGAAGCGGATTTGCTCGTTGGCGCGGGCGCGGTCGTCCGGCATGGACAGTTCGAGCACCTGCCTGGCGCGGATGCCGCCCTTGTAGCGCCCCTGCATGAGCCGGACGTTGTGGCGGAACGTGGCCAGATCGCTGTGCGTGAGCGGGCGAACCTGCCCTCCCATCGTCGTCATCAGCGCCCGGTGAGCGTCGTATTCTCCCTGGACATCCTTGGCCGTGAGGATGATGGAATTCGCGGCCTTGCCGGCGGCGCGCCGTTGCGCCGCATCCTCTGCGGCGCGAGCCTTCTGGTCGGCGGCGGAACCGCGCAGCTTGGGAAGCCATCCGCTTAGGTCGGCGGTCTTTTTAGTAGCCATTGGCGCCACCCTTGAGTTTCAGAAGCTCATGCAATACACTGGCAACGTCTCCTGAAGTGACCTTGCCGGATCGCTCCACGCCGAAGTCGGCGTCAGTCCCGGAATCCCTGGCCTTCAGGAGATTTTCTTTTGTGGCGACGCTGTGCAACACCTTCGCGGCGTGCGCCTTCTTTTCTGGATGAACGCCGATACGGCCACCTACGCCACCCTGCTCCGCAAACAGACCGCGCTTGTCATGCTCGCGCCCATTGTGGTCAACGGTGTCCAGCGCCACGCCCCGATACACCACGGCGCGCCATTCCTGCTCGGTCAACATAACTACCGATCCGCCCAGACGGGCGCGAAGTCTTCGCGCAGCTCGTCGATGGACTCGAAGCCGGTGCGGCGCTTGATCTGCATGAGCTGCCCGTCGCTGGGCAGCACGATGCGCTTTTGCGGCAAGGGCTGATCCACCGTGTCCAGGCCGGCGGCGGCCATCACGGCCAGGAACTCGTCGCGCCGCCCGTAGACCCGCCGCGACACCAGCGACAGGTCGTACATCTCATCCGGCTTGGTTTCGTAGAAGATGGCCGACGTGTCCCACGGCTTGGCGCGCTCGGCGAACAGGCGCACCTCGCGGTAAAACGACTTGGCGGCGCGGGTGTCCCGGTCGATCATGGCCGCCTCAGATGGTCAGGATGCCGCCGCCCAGCAGGTCGCGGAAGGATTCGGCCAGCGTGACGGCGCGCTCCACGGTGTCGGAGCGGATGGCGTGCAGGCAGGTCGCCAGCGCCGCGATCTGGCCGCAGGTGATGCCGTCGGCCACGCGGTATTTCGGCCCGCTGGCGTCCATGCCGTCGC
>Ga0123357_10000457_pt1 | contig 39518 bp, 42 predicted proteins | sample TergutEmb28metaG_FD_89873 | JGI IMG/M metagenome (GOLD analysis project Ga0123357, IMG submission 89873) | Embiratermes neotenicus P4 segment gut microbial communities from Petit-Saut dam, French Guiana - Emb289 P4 | ecosystem: Host-associated > Arthropoda: Insects > Digestive system > Gut ...
GTGGCCGAATCATTTGGCCGAGGTGATTGCTGGCTTCGTCTTCCTGCTTCTTCTATGGGGCATCTTCGCGAAGTGGGTTTCGCCCATGTTCGAGAAGATGTACCAGGAGCGGTCCTCGCAAATCGAGGGCGGCATCATGCGGGCCCAGAAAGCTGAGGCCGAAGCCGCCGAAGCCAAGCAGCAGTACGAGACTCAACTGGCGGGTGCCCGGCAAGAGGCTGCCAAAGTCCGCGACGACGCCCGCACGGTGGCTGCCGCTCAGGCCAAGCAGGTGCACGACGACGCTGTGGCCGAAGCTGCCCGTATCGTCGCTCAGGGACGCTCGCAGGTCGACGCCGAGCGGGCGGCTGCTCGCGACGAGTTGCGCGGCGAGATCGGCAGCTTGGCCACGACGTTGGCCGGGCGCATCGTCGGCGACAATCTGCGCGACGACGCCAAGGCCCATGCCGTCGTCGACCAGTTCTTGGCGGAGCTGGCGACCATGGACGCGCGGGAGGTTCACGCGTGAACACCCCGCAGGCAGCGCAGACGCTTCCCGCGTCGCTTGGTACGGCCGATGAGGTGTTGTCGGTCGCTGAGGCCATGGATACCCAGTATCTGTTGCGCCGCAGCCTGAGCGAACCGAACGCCGACGTTGCCCAGCGGCAACACCTGGTCGACGCGCTGTTCGGCGATCGTCTGTCCAAGCCCACGCTCGAACTACTGCGCGACGCTGCCGGGCGCGACTGGGCCAGTTCCGACGCGCTGGCCTTCGCCGTCCGCGATGCCGCCATCACCCTTGGCTGGCGGGCGGCCGTCGATGACAAGTCCGTCGAGCGGGCGCGGGCTCAGGCTTTGGCGCTGTGCGACGCTGTGACGACCAACCTGGCCGTCAGCACGGCGCTGGCCGATACGTCCCGCGATCTGTTGGACCGTCAGGGCCTGGCGTTGTCGCTGGTGAACGACGCCAGCGGGGCGGTACGCCTGCTGGCGCGGTCCGCGTTGACCGACGGGCGTGGCGTTTTCGCCGCCAACCTGTCGGCCTATCTGGATGCCCTGGCCGCGTTGCGTGGCCATCAGCGGGCGGCCGTCGTCAGCGCCATCGCTATGACCCCGGCCCAGACCAACACTCTCATTACCCAGTTGTCGCGCATCTTCGGGTCGCCAATCGACCTCGAACCGTCCGTCGATCCAAGTGTGGTCGGCGGTATCCGCGTGGATGTCGGCGGCGACGTCATCGATGGTTCCGTCAAGGCCCGTCTTGACGCGGCCCGCGAGGCCATGTCGCAGATCACATTGAAGAAGGATGAAGAAAATGACTGACACCCTTAAGCCCGATCTGACGATCGGGGCTGACCAGATCAAGGCGGCGCTCGACGAGTTCGTGCGAAATTACGCGCCGGATGCGGCGCAACGCGAGGAAGTCGGCACCGTGGTCACCTCAGGTGACGGCATCGCGCGCGTCACCGGGTTGCCCAGTGTGCAGGCCAACGAGTTGCTGCGCTTTGCCAACGGCACGCTCGGCATCGCTTTGAACCTGGACGAGCGCGAGGTCGGCGTCGTCGTCTTGGGCGATTCCGAGGGCATCGACGAGGGCTCGCCCGTCAAGGGCACCGGCGACATTTTGTCCGTGCCGGTGGGTGACGGCTATCTCGGTCGCACGGTCGACGCCATGGGCAACCCGATCGACGGCCGCGGCCCCATCGAAGGCTTGACCGAGCGCCGCGCGCTGGAGTTGCAGGCGCCGGGCGTCATGGCCCGTCAGGAGGTCAACGAGCCGCTGATGACGGGCCTGAAGGCCATTGACGCGATGATCCCGATCGGCCGCGGCCAGCGCCAGTTGATCATCGGCGACCGTAAGACGGGCAAGACGGCGTTGGCTACCGACGCCATCATCAACCAGAAGTCCAACTGGGCATCCGGCGACCCGAAGAAGCAGGTCCGGTGCATCTATGTGGCCATCGGCCAGAAGAACTCGACCGTCGCCGAGGTGCGCGAAAATCTGGAGAAGGCCGGGGCGATGGAGTACACCGTCATCGTCAACTCGCCGGCCTCCGACCCGGCCGGCTACAAGTACATCGCACCGTACGCCGGCTCGGCCATCGGCCAGCACTGGATGTACCAAGGCTTTCACGTCCTGATCGTCTTCGACGATCTGACGAAGCAGGCCGAGGCCTACCGGGCCATGTCGCTGCTGCTGCGCCGCCCGCCGGGCCGCGAGGCTTACCCGGGCGACGTGTTCTATCTGCACTCGCGTCTGCTGGAACGCTGCGCCAAGCTGTCGGACGAGTTGGGCGGTGGTTCGCTGACCGGCTTGCCGATCATTGAAACGAAGGCCAATGACGTGTCGGCCTACATTCCGACGAACGTCATCTCGATCACCGACGGCCAGATTTTCTTGCAGTCCGACCTGTTCAACGCCAACCAGCGCCCGGCCGTGGACGTCGGTATCTCGGTGTCGCGCGTCGGTGGCGCGGCCCAGACGAAGGCCATGAAGAAGGTGGCAGGCACGCTGAAAATCACGCTGGCCCAGTACCGCGACATGCAGGCCTTCGCCATGTTTGCCTCCGACCTGGACGACACGTCGCGCCGTCAGCTTGATCGCGGCGCCCGCATCATGCAGTTGCTGCGCCAGCCGCAGAACAACCCCTTCCCCGGGCCGCACCAGGTGGTTTCCATCTGGACCGGCACCACCGGGCGTTTGGACGACGTGCCAGTCGAGGACGTGCCGAAGTTCGAGGCCGAATGGCTGGAGTACGTCGGTGCGAACCTGGACGTGTTCGACGTGATCGACAAGACGGGCCAGTTCTCCGACGAGTCCGAAAAGGCTCTGATCGACGCCATCGGCAAGTTCAAGCCGACGTTCCGTACAGGTGACGGCAGGCTGCTGTCCGAACTCCAGCAGGCCACCCCGGTGGAGAAGAAGGACATCAACCAGGCCCAGATCGTCGCGGGGAAGAAGGGCTAAAAAGTGCCAGCCACACTGCGTCAACTGCGGGAGCGCCGCAAGTCCGTCTCCGAGACGATGAAGATCACTCGGGCGATGGAGTTGATTGCCGCGTCGCGGGTGTCCCGCGCCCAGCAGCGGGCGCGCCAGGCGGTGCCATACCACCAGGAGCTGGTGCAAGCCGTCGCCGACTTGGCAGCCCACTCCGACACCAAGCACCCATTGACATCGGAAAAGCCGGATGCCCTGAGGGCGGCGGTGCTGGTGGTCAGCTCCGATCGCGGGCTGGCCGGCGCCTACAACTCGAACATCACCCGGATGGCCGAGGGTTTGCTGGCGCGGCTGAAAGCCGAGGGCAAGCAGGTCGACCTCTACACTTCCGGCCGCAAGGCTGAGGAGTATTTCACCTACCGGCACGTCGATATCGTGCAGTCGTGGGACGGTTTTTCCGAGCGTCCCCACTATGAGCACGCCAAGGAGATCGGCGAGACGCTGATCGCCCAGTTCTTGCGCCCGACCCACGAGGGCGGGGTTGACGAGTTGCACCTGGTGTTCACGCGTTTCCGCTCACTCGTCAGCCAGCAGGCGCGAATCGTGCGTCTGCTGCCGCTGCACCTCGTCAAGGCTGACGCCGCCAGCGACGCCGAGAGCGCGACGGTGGTGGCGGGCGTGGCGACGACGGCCCAGGAAGAACAAGAATCCAGCGAGACCCGCCTGGCCGAGACGGCGTACTCATTCGAGCCGAACGCGGAAACAGTTCTGGACACGCTGCTGCCGCTGTACATCATCAACCAGATTCGCTTCGCCTTGACGGAAGCGGCGGCGTCCGAATTGGCATCGCGACAGCAAGCCATGCACTCTGCCACCGACAACGCCAGGCAACTGATCGATTCGCTGACCCGCGACGCCAACCAGGCGCGTCAGGCCGTGATCACCCAAGAAATCAACGAGATCGTCGGTGGCGCGGGTGCGCTCACCGCAGGACAGAACTGAGGCCAAGATGACAACGACTTCCAAATCAACTGCCGCCAAGACGGCCCCAGCCAAGGCGGCTGCTGACACCGACGTGACCAAGACCGGGCGCGTCACCCGCGTGATCGGCTCGGTCGTGGACGTGGAGTTTCCGGCCGACCAGATCCCAGATATCTACAACGCTTTGACGGTGCAAGCCGAGGCGATGGGCCAGACCAGGACGATCACCCTGGAGGTCGAGCTCCAGGTGGGCGACAACAACGTTCGCTGCATCGGCCTCAACCCGACGGACGGACTGCAGCGCGGTGCCGTGGTGACCGACACCGGCGCTGCCATCAGCGTACCGGTCGGCGATGTGACCAAGGGCCGGGTGTGGAACGTCACCGGCGATTGCTTGAACGAGGACATCAGCGGTATCGAGATCAAGGAGCGCTGGCCGATCCACCGCGACCCGCCCGCCTTCGACGCCCTGCAGCCGGAAACCACCATGCTGCACACCGGCATCAAGGTCATCGACCTTCTGACGCCATACGTGCAAGGCGGCAAGATCGGCTTGTTCGGCGGCGCCGGCGTCGGCAAGACGGTGCTGATCCAAGAGATGATCTACCGCATCGCCCACAACTTCGGTGGCACCTCGGTGTTCGCCGGCGTCGGTGAGCGCACCCGTGAGGGCAACGACCTGGTGCACGAGATGATGGAGGCCGGCGTCCTCAAGGACACCGCGCTGGTGTTCGGCCAGATGGACGAGCCGCCGGGCACCCGCGTGCGCGTCGCGCTGAGCGCCCTGACGATGGCCGAGTACTTCCGCGATGTCGAGGGCCAGGACGTGTTGTTGTTCATCGACAACATCTTCCGTTTCACCCAGGCGGGTTCCGAGGTCTCCACCTTGCTCGGCCGCATGCCGTCCGCCGTGGGCTACCAGCCCAACCTGGCCGACGAGATGGGCCAGTTGCAAGAGCGAATCACTTCGACGAAGGGCCACTCGATCACGTCGATGCAGGCCATTTACGTGCCAGCTGACGACTACACCGACCCGGCTCCGGCCACGACGTTCGCGCACCTGGACGCGACCACCGAACTGAGCCGCGACATCGCCTCCCGCGGCCTGTACCCGGCTGTCGATCCGTTGACGTCCACCAGCCGCATTCTGGCACCCGAGTACGTCGGCCAGGATCACTACGACGTCGCCACGCGCGTCAAGCAAATCCTGCAGCGCAACAAGGAATTGCAGGACATCATCGCCATCCTCGGCATCGACGAGTTGAGCGAGGACGACAAGGTGACCGTCAACCGGGCCCGCCGCATTCAGCAGTTCTTGAGCCAGAACACCTACATGGCCGAGAAGTTCACCGGCGTGTCGGGTTCGACGGTGCCGATCGGTGAGACCATCGAGGGCTTCCGCATGATCACGGAAGGCGAATGCGACGAAATCCCCGAGCAGGCCTTCTTCAACGTCGGCAACATGGACGACGTCCACCAGAAGTGGGCCGACCTCAAGAAGGGCTGAAAAATGGCGTCTGAGCTTCAAGTCGGGGTGGTGGCACCCGACGGCCAGGTCTGGCAGGGCGAGGCCGTGTCGGTCATCGTGCGCACGACCGAGGGCGACATCGGCATCTTGGCCAACCACGAGCCCGTCCTGGCGGCCATGATGCCGTGCGCGGCCGAGGTGGTGGCGACGGACGGCCGACGTGAGATCATCGCCGTCGGCGGCGGTTTCATCTCCGTCTACGACAACCGGGTGTCGCTGCTGTCGGAGACCGCCTCGTTGGCCAGTGAGGTATCGCTGGAGGAAGCCGACAAGGAACTGGCCGAGCTTCAGCCGATGGTCGATTCCGGCGAAATGACGGACCCGGAATGGCGGCGCTACCATCAGCTAGAAGCCCAGGTGAAGGCTGGCGAGCGATTCGCCCAGCTTCACGGGCAGATGAGCCAAGTCACCGCGTAGAGGCCCCTGATGGACTGGCTGGGCGCACTGGAAACCTTGGGGCTGGTGTGTCTGGGATTGCTGGTGTTGGCGATCATTGTGCTGCTGGTGCGCCGGGCCGTCATTATCTCTCACGGCGGCGTGTTCGATTGCGGACTGAGGCGCTGGAAGAACGGCGTCCCGGGCGGCTGGGCACTGGGCATGGCGCGGTACTCGGGCAATCTTTTCAAGTGGTACCGCATGTTCGCCGTGATACCGCGCCGGTCTTTCCAGATGGAGCGCGACGACATGGTGCTGGGCGAAACCCGCCGCATGGACGCCACAGAGACGCTACAACTGTTCGACGACCAGTTCGTCGTCGAGTTGCGGGCACATGACGATCAGCCAAGATTCGACCTGTCGATGTCGCGGCAGTCGCTGGTGGGGTTGTCGGCCTGGCTGGAGTCGGCGCCCATCGGACATCGCTACGGGGCGTCATGACGGGCCCGGCGTTAGACGGGAACAGTTTTCGGGGTGAGTACAAAGTACCTGGCGGCAAGTTCGTGCGGGCCGAGGGGACGACGCGCGGTGGTGTCATAACGCAGGCCAGCGTGTCGGGCGACTTCTTCATCGAGCCCGAAGACGCCCTGTTCGACCTCAACGCGGCGCTGGTCGGGGCGCCGGTCGACGCCGGCGTCAGCGAGTTGGTGCAGCGTCTTGCCCACGGGGTGGGCGACGATGCCCAGTTGTTCGGGTTCGGGCTGCATGACGTCGCGGTGGCGGTGCGCCGGGGGTTGGGCGCGTCGAGCGCCTGGGAGGAGTGGACTTTCGATGTGATCGGTCCGCGGGTGCTGCCGGCGGCGATGCACGTGGCGATGGACGAGGTGATCGCCGCTGAAGTGTCGTCGGGGCGCCGTCCCCCGACGCTGCGGTTTTGGGATTGGGACGACGCGGTGGTGGTCATCGGGTCGTTCCAGTCGGTGCGCAACGAGGTCGACGAACACGCGGCGCGGCGCCATCACGTCGGTGTCGTGCGGCGCGTCACGGGTGGCGGTGCCATGTTCATGGAGCCCGGCAACTGCGTGACGTACTCACTGGTGGTGCCCGGGTCGCTTGTGACGGGGCTGAGCTACGAGGCGTCCTACGCCTATCTCGACCAATGGGTGCTGGGGGCGCTGGCCAGCGTCGGCGTCGTCGCGAAGTTCGTGCCGATGAACGATATCGCGTCGGAGGCCGGCAAGATCGGCGGCGCAGCCCAGCGTCGCCTGACGGACGGCACCGTCTTGCACCACGTGACGATGTCCTACGATATCGACGCCGTCAAGATGAACGAGGTGTTGCGAATCGGCCGCGAAAAGCTGTCCGACAAGGGTATTCGATCAGCCGTCAAGCGCGTCGATCCGATGCGGTCGCAGACCGGGCTGCCGCGCGAAGCCGTGATCGACGCCTTCATCCGTCACTTCATGACGGTCAATCGTTGCCGCCTTTCTGACTACACGGCCGATGAACTGGGCATGGCTCAGCACCTAGTGGAGACCAAATTCGGCACCGATGAATGGACCCGCCGGGTGGCGTAGTTCGGCGTTGATTCGCCCCATGGTGGACAATTGATACATGTGGCTTCCAGACTTTCTCCTCCCTGAGACCGCAGTCGGCTTCGGGCCGGTGTCAAGGATCGTGAGCGGCGGTGTGGGCGTTCTGCTGATTGCCATGGCGGCAACGGCGCTTTTGCCGGCTCATACCGGCGCTGCGGGTACGACGCTGGCGCAGGTGTCGGTGGCGTGGCAACGCCAGGTCAGCGATCAGGCAACGAAACTGGGCGATGCCTGCGCCAAGGCCGCCCAGGTGGACGTGCCAGGTGACGTGGCCCAGGACGAGGGCGTGACCAGCGCCACCGATGCACTCAACGCGGTGGTGACGGATTCATGTGCCTTCGGTACTTTGCACGAGATGCAGCAAGCCATCTTCGGCGATGCTACCAAGGCCTGGACCGAAGACGATGTGACGAATCTGGTGAACCAGGGTGCCGCTGCCACGACCAAGCTGACGGGCGCGACCGGTGCCTTGTCCGATGCCGTTGCGAAGGCGCAGGACGCGGCCGCTCAGGCGAACGAATCGACGTCCCAAGCCGCGTTGGCAGCAGCCGTGGCGAATTACACGACTCAATCGGACGCGGTGACCCAGTTGATCACACACTCCAAGGTCATCCTGAACGGCGGGAAGCCGCTTGACCCGGCGACAGCGACCAAACTCAAGGACGAGATCGATTCGTGCAATACGGCTCTCGCCGTGGATCAAGCCTCGATCGATGCCGTGACTTCGGCCATCACGATTCTGCAGGGGTGCGCCACGGACCTGCCGACCCTGACGACGGCGCTGGTGCAGTCGCAACAGGCCTATCAGAAAGCCAAGCCGAGCTCCACGGCGACCACGACTAAGGCGCCAACCCAGCCGCCAGCGCCCCCACCGACCCAGCCGACCTACCAGCCCGAGCCCACGCCGACGCCGACGCCACCTCCGCCACCGCCACCGCCAACCCCGACGCAGCCGCCTCGTCCACCGGCCATCAGCAAGGCGTTCATCGCAAGCGACAGCGGCAGTTCGATTTCCGTCCAGGTGTATGTGACGGACCCGGATCATGGCGGGTACACGGTCTGTCTGTACAACGGCTCGCAACTGGGGGCGCGGCTCAGGAACGCGGGCACCCAGAAACTGTCGGCGGCAATGTCGGTCAGTCCGTCGGCCCCGCGGGACCCGAAGGCAGTTTTCTGCTAGCGGGTACCGATGACGGTACCGACGGCGTCGCGTATCTTCTCAAAATCCGCCAACGATGATTGCTTGAAAACGACCGCGTTGTCTTGGCCGCTGGCCGCAGTCATCCGGAACAGGCTGGGCAGTGGCTTCGGCGTCTCGCCAGCCACCAGGAAACGGATGAAACCGTTGGTGATGAAGTTGGCGGCCTTCCAGTCGAGGCCGGTCACCTCGGCCGCTGCCAGCGAGACTTCAGCTTGGCCGCGACCGGAATTGAACTGCGACAGCCCCTTGCGAGTGATGGCCAAGGTTTGGCCGTCGAAAGTGACGATCCCAGTCAGGCCCTTGGCCTTGAGCGGGCTGCCGGGAGGACGGGACTTCGAGCTCATTGTTTCACTCCGTCTCGGTGGTCTTAGCGGCGCGCTCGAGCTTGTCGATTTCGTCGGCCGTCAATGTGACCGAACTCGCCAGGTGCTTGTAGCGGAAGATGAAGAAGTACACCGCCAAGACTGCCATCAGAACGACGAAGATGTAGCCCGTCGCCGCATTGGGACCCGTGCAGACGGCAACCGAAATGTACAGGTTGAAGAGAATGGCGATGACGGCAACCGGAATGAAGAACTTGCCGACATTCCACGGTCCCCGCTCGGACCACCGTCCCGTCACCCGGGCGCGGATGCCCAAGACGATGACGATGAAGTAGCCGAAGTAGAAGCCGACGGTGGCGATTGAGGTGACGGTCGACAACACCGGCTTGCCGCTGACTGTTTCCAGCACCATGGCGAACACGGTCAGCAGAGCCATAGCGGCCGTGCCGACGATCGATGCCATGTATGGCGCGCCTTTGTTGGATCCCTTCGTGGCGACCTTCTTCAGTTGCCCGGAGAACGGCAGATTGTCATCGCGAGACAGCGAGAAGATGACGCGGTGGAACACCGTCATGGACGACAGACCGCAGGCGAACTGGGCGAGAGCGATGACGGCCAGCATGACGGCGCCGAGGGTGGTGCCGAGCACGTGCTGGATAATCCATGTGGCAAGTCCCTGTTCCTGCATGATGCCGGGGATGAGGGTGCGGTCGGCTGGCAGGTTGCCGATCAAGCCGAGCAGAACCAGCGAACCGAAAATGAAGGAGGCGACGACCGCGATGACCATGCCCCAAGGCACGGTGTGCTGCGGGTCTTTGGTCTCCTCGGAGACGTCGGCTGACGCGTCGAAGGCCGTCAAGGTCCAGGCGGACATCAGGATGGCCGGCAGGAAGGCGACCATGAAGGTGCCGAAGCTGGTGCCGATGTTGTTGAGGCCTCCGGTGGCCGCGCCGGTGGCATCGACCACTGGGACGACGCCCGTGAACTGTGAGAACGGATGGGCGTTGCCCATGACCAGCAGCAGCGTGAGCAATGCGACGGTGCCGATCATGTGCACCCAGACGCTGAAGTTGTTGAACCAGGAGACAACCTTGATGCCGAAGATGTTCATGGTCATCTGAATGGCCATGATGACGAGGGTGAGGATGACCATCGTCAGTGTGTTGTACTTCAGCCCGAACCAGCCCGAGCCGGCCAACAAGGTACCGAGCGAGAAGTCGATGGCGACCGAAACGGCCCACCAGGCGATCATATTGATCCAGCCGACCCACCAGCCGACCCGTGGGCTGGCCAGGTGACGGGCCCACGGGTACAAACCGCCCGCCAGTGGGAAGCTCGACGCCATCTCGCCCATCGACACGGCGTTGAAAAGCTGGAAGAAGGCTACGGTCACCCAAGTGAAATAGGCGAGGCCACCCACCAGCGAGACGCCATAGCCGAACATGGAGATGAGGCCGGTTAGGATCGAGATAATCGAAAAAGAGATGGCGAAGTTCGAAAACCCACCCATCTGGCGCAGTAGCTCCTGTTTGTACCCGAATTTTTCAAGTAGCTCAGTGTCACTGGTCTGCTGTAGCTTTTCATGACTTGACATGAAACTTACTCCTTACTTCATGTTGGGTAGCTTCCTTGCGAGTTTCAATGTAGTACTCTATGCCATAAGAACCAATCATTGTCAATAGGTATACGCAATGTTGATATATAGGAGGAAATAACAGCGTTCACAAACTGTGTATATATGTAAAAAGAGTTGTATCTCAGCTGCGATGGTATTAACATGGACGCGCAAGGAGGCAACAACATGATTGGTGATCCGCTCAAGTGCTCCGTGTTGAGCATGAAAGTCATCCCCAGGGTCGACGAGTCCCTGAAGGCGGCGCTCGAGCTGCCGGGAGAACATCACGCCATCGGCCTGTTCACGGCTGACATCGACGATGTCGCCTACACGTGTCTTGACGAAGCGACCAAGAAAGCCGACGTCAAGGTGGCGTACGCGAAATCGTTCTACGGGGGCGCGGCCAACGCCAACACCAAGCTGGCGGGGGAAATCATCGGCATCATTTCGGGTCCCAACCCGGCGGAGGTGAGGGCTGGGTTGCAGGCCATTTGCGACATGATGGCAAACGACGCCTTCTTCTACAGCGCCAACGAAGACGACTCCATCTGCTATTACGCCTACACGATCTCGCGCAGTGGCTCGTATCTTTCTAAGGTGGCTGGCGTGCCGCAGGGCACCGCGATCGCCTACCTGATCGCCCCGCCGGAAGAGGCGGTCTATGGGCTGGACGCGGCGCTGAAGGCCGCCGACGTGCAGTTGAGCGCTTTCTACGGTCCGCCCAGTGAGACCAACTTCGGCGGCGGCTTGCTGACGGGTGAGCAGAGCGCCTGTAAGGCTGCCTGCCTGGCCTTCGGCGAGGCCGTCTTGCACGTTGCGTCCCATCCCACAGAATACTGAGCCGACAATGGATGCCATCGGAATGATCGAAACCCGCGGTCTGGTCGCGTCGATAGAGGCGACCGACGCGATGCTCAAGGCGGCCCAAACGGCCCTGGTGTGCAAGCAGCATGTGGGCGGCGGTCTCGTCACGGTGATCGTGACTGGCGAGGTGGGTGCCGTCAAGGCCTCCGTCGACGCCGGCGCCGCCGCCGCCGCGCGTGTGGGCGAACTGGTATCCACCCACGTGGTACCACGGCCCGCGCAAGAGGTCGGCCAGATGATCGAAAAGGCGGCGCCCGAGCCAGTCGGGCAGCCGGATCTGTCGGCCTTGACCCTAGCGGAGTTGCGGGCATTGGCCCACGACGCACCCGGTCTCGGATTGACGTCGTCGCAGATTCAGCGGGCAAAGAAGGCCGATCTGATCCACTACCTCAGGAATGCGTGACCGATGCTCGACGATCAGACGGCCAAGATGTTGAGGCGTACCGTGACTGCGTTGCGCCGCACGACGGGCGTGGCCGGGGACCAGCCGCTGCGGTGTGGCGTGGATCTTGGCACGGCGTCGATAATCGAGGTGGTGTTGGGGCCCGGCGACCGCCCGCTGGCTTGCGAGATGGAGTACTGCCAGGTCGCCCGTGACGGTTTGGTCGTTGACTACATGGGTGCGGTGGACATCGTCAAGCGCCTGACCGGGCGCCTGCGCGAAAGGCTGGGGGCGGACATCACTAGCGCCGCGATCGCGGTGCCGCCCGGTACCTCCGTCGGCAACTCGAACACCCATCGCTACATCGTCGAGGCGGCCAACCTGGAAGTCGTCAACCTGCTGGACGAGCCGACGGCGGCCAATTCGGTGCTCGGCCTTCGCGACGGCGCAGTCGTCGACATCGGCGGCGGCACGACCGGGCTGTCGGTGTTCGAAGACGGCAGAGTCGTCTACGAAGCCGACGAGGCGACCGGCGGCACCCACATGAACCTGGTATTGATGGGGCGTTACGGGCTTACCTTCGAGCAGGCCGAGCGTTTCAAGCTGGACCCCGCGAAGGCGGACGAGGTGCGTCAGGCCGTGCGGCCCGTGATCGAGAAAATGGCGATGATCGTCGCCAAACATCTGGACGGACGCGCCGTCAACGAAGTTTGGTTGGTCGGCGGACCGGTTGCCCAAAAGGGTATCGAGGCGATCTTTGCCGACCAGTTGGGCGTGCCGGTATTCAAGCCGCCGTATCCAATGATGGTGACGCCGTTGGGCATCGCCCTGAATGCAGGTCGCAGTGACGACCGGGAGGTACAACCATGTTGATTGGCAAAGTGATCGGCAATGTGTGGTCGACGCGGAAGAACGACGAACTGCTCGGCTGCAAGTTCATGATCGTCGATCCGTACCAGTACGAGGGGCACGCCCGCGCCTACCCGATAATCGCGGTCGACCAGATCGGTGCCGGGGTCGGCGAGATGGTGCTTGTGGTGTCCGGCAGTTCCGCCCGCGTCAGTTTCGGCTCGGGCAAGCAGCCAGTCGACCACGTCATCGTGGGAGTCGTGGACGAGGTCGATCTTCCCAACCTGGCCGAGGAGGTGCAAGCATGAGCATCGACATCCCAGAAGAGGTCCTGGCTCGCATCGTGGCCGACGTTATCCAAGAGCATATCGGCGCCCAAGGATCGCCGGGTGAACAGGTGGACGGCCCCTTCGTCCGCGACCGGTCGGGCGTCATCGGCATCGACGTGCCCAAGATCCAGCCGACGCCGTTCCCGTTGCCGCTACCCGACGACGTGCCGCCGAACAGCGTGCGGTTGGTCGACTTGTTGGCGGAGCAAGAGAGCCCACGCGTCGGCTGCGGCGTCATGGAGATTGATCGCGCAGCCTTCGACTGGACGCTGAAATACGACGAGATCGATTACGTCATCAGCGGCACGCTTGAACTGATCATGAACGGCCGCCCGGTGCGGGCTACCGCCGGGCAGGCGATATTCATCCCGAAGAACACGTTGGTGCGCTTCTCGACGCCCGACAATGTGCGGTTCTTCTACGTGGTGTACCCCATCAACTGGTCGGAGCAGTAGAAGATGGTCGATCAGGACAAGCAGCGGATCATCCAGGAATTCGTCCCTGGCAAGCAGGTGACCTTGGCGCACGTGATCGCCAATCCGGTGGGTAACCTGTCCGCCAAGCTCGGCCTGCCGGCCAATTCCGGCGACTACGGCAGTGCGATCGGCATAATGACGATCACACCGTCCGAGGCCGCAATCATTGCCGCCGATATTGCGACGAAATCCGCGATGGTGGAGATCGCTTTCGTCGATCGCTTCTCCGGTGCCCTGCTGATCACCGGCGACGTTCAGGCCGTCTCGTCGGCACTGGCCGGGGTACTCGATCTGTTGTCCGGCCAGATGGGCTTCGCCCCGACCCAGATTACGAAGTCGTGAGGCGGTGACATGAAAGACACGGTGCTGATGGGCATGAGCGGTTGCGGCAAGACGACGCTGATCCAGGCTTTGCTGGGTGAGTCGCTGCGCTACGCCAAGACGCAGACAGTCGAGCGGCACCTGCACTTCCTCGATACGCCAGGCGAGTACATGGAGCATCGACAGTTTTACCGTGCCTTGATCATGACGGCGGTCGACGCCGATCAGATCGGCCTGGTGCAGGACGTCGGGCGCACATCTTGGATTCCACCGGCTTTCGCCACAACTTTTGCCAAGCCAGTTTTCGGGATCGTCAGCAAGCTCGACTTGGCCATCGACGGGTTGGACGTTTCGGATGCCCGCGACGTGTTGGTGAGCGCCGGGGCGGACCCGATATATGAGGTGTCGGCGTTGACCGGGCAGGGATTGCCTGAACTGTGGCGCCAGCTCGCGGACGATGACGGGAGGGCGGTCGAGCCATGAAAGACGTTCTTTTGTCCGTCGGTATCGACGTGGGCACCACCACTTCGCAAGTGGTGTTCTCGAACATCACCATCGAGGATATGTCGAACGGCCTGACCGTGCCGCGCGTCGAAATCGTCGGTAAGGACATCATCTACCGCAGCGACATCCACTTCACCCCGCTGACATCGCCGACCACGATTGACGCGGCGGCATTGCGAGACCTGGTCGGGCTGGAGTACCGCCTGGCTGGCATCGATTCGGCAAAAGTCAGAACGGGCGCGGTTGTCATCACCGGCGAGACGGCTCGCAAGGAAAACGCGGACGAGGTCGCCCGATACCTGTCCGGCTTGGCCGGTGATTTCGTCGTGGCGACGGCGGGCCCGTCGCTGGAGTCGGTGTTGGCCGGACGCGGTGCGGGTGCGGACACCTACTCGCGTGAACGTGGCGCTGTGGCCAACTATGACATCGGCGGTGGGACGTCCAACTTCGTACTGTTCGACCGCGGCGAACCAATGTCGACGAGTTGTCTCGACATCGGTGGCCGTCTGGTGCGGGTGGATCGTTCGCGAGGCGTCATCGTCTATGTCGCCGACAAACTGGGCGAGCTTTGCGCCAGTCGCGGCATCTCGCTGGGGGTGGGTGACGCGATCGACATTGCCACGCTGAGAGACGTGGCCCGTCTCATGTGCGAGATACTCGAAATGAGTCTCGGTCTGGTGCCTAAGTCCGCACAGTACTCGCGGATGCTGACCGAGCCCGAACATGACGTCACCCTGCCGGTGCCGATCGGCTTCTTGACACTGTCCGGCGGGGTGGCCGATTGCGTGGCCGGCCCGCCCGATGACGTGTTCGCCTACGGCGACATCGGGGTACTGCTCGGCGAGGCGATCGCCAAGTCGCCCGAGCTGGCCCGCCTGCCCCGGCTGCCGGCCAGGGAGACGATCCGGGCCACGGTCGTCGGCGCCGGCACCCACATCACCAAGTTGTCGGGGTCGACGATCGAGTACGACGCGGCGCTGCTGCCGATCAAGGACGTGCCGGCCCTGAAGTTGACCACGGCCGAGGAGTCGACGCCCGAGGCCATGGCCGACGCCATCCGGAGTCGCCTGGACTGGTTCACCGCGGGTGACCAGCGCGGCCTGGTGGCCGTCGCATTCACGGGCCCGCAAAGCCCCAGCTTCAAACAGGTCGAGAGCATGGCGGCGGCGATCACGGCCGGCTTGGAACCGGTGACGTCCAAAGGAATGCCAACCATTGTCGTGACTGAACGGGATCTTGCGAAGGTCCTGGGCCAGTCGATCCGGGCGCGCTCTGCGGCGCGATCCGGCGTCATCTGTATTGATGGAGTAGCAGTGAAAGGAGGTGACTATGTCGATATCGGAGCTCCCGCAGCAGGCGGGGCAGTTGTACCGGTCGTCGTCAAAACACTTGTCTTCCATTGAAGGCACCTGTCTGGTCACCAGGAAATTTGGAGGTGAATATGGAACTGGACGATGATTTGGCGGCCCTTCAGGAAGTGCGTACTCTGATACGCGCGGCCAAGGTCGCTCAGGCTCAGTTGGCAACTTATACCCAAGACGAAATCGACCGCATCTGCGCGGCGATGGCCAAGGCAGCCTATGACAGCGCGGAAACTCTCGCTCGTCAGGCCGTCGAGGAAACCGGGTTCGGCCGGGTCGAAGACAAGATAGTGAAGAACCAGTTTGCCTCCGACACGGTCTGGCAGGCGATCAAGGATCTTCGCACGGTCGGCGTCATTGCCGACGACCCCGAACATGGCATCACCCAGATCGGCGTGCCGATGGGGGTTATCGCCGGCGTCATCCCGTCAACGAATCCGACTTCGACGGCGATATTCAAGGCCCTCATAGCCGTCAAGGCCGGCAATGCCATAGTGTTTTCGCCACACCCAGGTGCCAAGGCTTGCACCGTGGCGGCCACGCGAGTCGTGGCCGATGCCGGACGGGCGGCCGGCTTGCCGGACGGCGCGGTCAGTTGCATCGAACACCCGTCCCTCAGCGGCACCGACGCTTTGATGTCGCACCCCGACATCGCGCTGATACTGGCGACCGGTGGCCCCGGAATGGTGAGGGCGGCATACTCATCGGGTAATCCCGCCATCGGCGTCGGGCCGGGCAACGGCCCGTCCTACATCGAGCGGACGGCCGATATACCGGCCGCTGTGCGGCGCATTCTCGACTCGAAGACGTTCGACAACGGCACCATTTGCGCCTCGGAGCAGTCCGTGGTGACCGAGGACTGCATTCGCGACGAGGTGGTAGCCGAATTCAAGCGGCAGGGTGCCTATTTCCTTGATGCGGCGCAGAAGGACGCCGTCGGCGCCATTCTGATGCGCGCAAACGGCTCGATGAATCCGGCGGTCGTTGGCCGTCCGGCGACACGGATCGCCGAGATGGCCGGTATCACGGTGCCGAATGGCACGCGCGTGCTGATCGGGCTTGAGACGGAGGTCGGCGACAAGTATCCGTACTCGCGTGAGAAGCTGTGCCCGGTGCTGGGGTTCTATTCGGCCACCGATTGGCACGACGCTTGCGACCTGTGCATCAGGATACTGATGCACGAGGGAGCGGGCCATTCGATGACGCTGCATTCGCGCGACGAGGATGTCATCAGGGAGTTCGCGCTGAAGAAGCCGGTGTCACGGCTTCTCGTGAACACGCCCGGTGCGCTGGGCGGGGTTGGTGCGACAACGGATTTGGTGCCCTCGCTGACCCTCGGCTGCGGTGCGGTCGGCGGCAACTCTTCCTCCGACAATATCGGCCCGCTGAACCTGATCAATATCAGGCGAGTGGCCCGCGGGCGACGTGAGCTGAGCGACATACGTCGCGACAACACTCACGAATGCGACGATGCTGCCATCGATACCGAGCATTTGGTGCGGCTCGTCATGGCAAGACTGGCGGGGGTCAGCGTATGACATGAAACCGGCCGCAGCACTTTGGAATAACACAACCTAGAAAGAAAACGAAAACAAAAAGGAGCAATGAGAACAATGGCAGAGACTAATAGCTTTAGCATCGCACTCGGCATGGTCGAGACCAAAGGATTGGTGGCCTCGATCGAAGCAGCCGATGCTATGGTCAAGGCTGCGAACGTCACCCTTATCGGCAAGGTCCATGTCGGTGGCGGGCTCGTGACCGTGATGATCCGTGGCGATGTCGGCGCCGTCAAGGCGGCCACGGATGCCGGTGCTGCTGCGGCAGACCGCGTGGGCGAACTCGTCAGTGTGCACGTGATTCCGCGTCCGCACAATGAGGTTGAGTTCATTTTGCCGACGCTGAAGACGACTGACTGATCCATCCATGTGCCGTGGCTTGGGTGTCCCCCGACGCCCAAGCCACGGGGATCATCGTCGGCTGAGGAGGTGATTGACGATGACTGTTGTGACTGAGGCGCAGGTGCGCGAGCAGTTCGGTGAACCTGGCGGTTCTGTGTCCCAATATGAGTTGCCTTCGGGCACGTTGGTGACGCCGTCGGCTCGTGCCTGGCTGATCGACCACCGGATCGATCTAGTGATTGGCGGACCGGCACCGGTGTCGGCGCTGCCGGCATTCACGCCGCCAAAGCAGTTCGATGTCATCGACGGCAGCAAGGTCGACACCAAGCCGGAACATCTGACCGCGTTGCGAGGCAACTTGCTGGTGCCGAAGAATCACCCGCAAATCAAGTTCCGCGGCCTGCTGGACGCACTGGAAGCCGATCTGGTGGCCGCCCAATTCGTGTTCGCCCGTCTTGGGTTGGCCACGGGTATCGACGATCTGCGTGACGTGCTGCGCTATGTGAAGCAGATACTGCGCTGTGAGGTGCTCGACGTGCCTTTTGAAGACGTCAGCCTGATCGGCCTGGATGACGCCGCCCTGCGGGAGCGTTCACATCACCCGCAGCAGTATTTTGGCATGCCCCATTTTGCGGCCAGTCTGGACGATGGCGAGGCCGTGATTCTTTTGAACCAGCTTCGCACCAAGGCGCGTCAGGTCGAGCTGGCGGCCTATGACGCTTTCGCCGTCGACGGTGGCGCGCCAAGCCGGGTCGACATAATCAAGGCGTTGAACCGCCTGTCCAGTGGTCTTTACATCATGATGTACAAGGCCAAGCTGAAGGAGTATCGATGAACATCCCTTATGACGCCGTGTGGGCGGACGTCCAGTTCAGGCTGGAGCGCCCCTGGGTCGAATTGGAGGCCTCGGGGCGTCACCTGCACCTGTCGCGCGCCGATGCCGATGCGCTGCTCGGCCCCGGCGTGCCGCTGACGCCGGTTCACAATCTCAGCCAGCCGGGTCAATACACCTGTGCCGAACGTATTCGGGTGATCGGCCCCAAAGGCGAGTTTCCAGCTTTCGGCATCATCGGGCCGGAACGGGTGCAATCACAAGTCGAGCTATCGGCGACCGATGCTTTGGCGCTTGGCGTCAAGCCGCCCGTCCGCCTGTCCGGGGACGGCATCGGAACGCCCGGTGTCACGCTGATCGGGCCGGCCGGACGTGTCGACCTGAAGTCGGGCGTGATGATTGCCAAGCGTCACATTCACATGCGGCCCGACTTCGGGGACCGCTTTGGCATAAAGGATCGGCAGATAGTTTCGGTGCGAGTTTGGGGCGTCCGCGGTGTCACATTCAACAACGTGGCAGTGCGACTCTCGCCGGATTTCGACACTTACATGCACATCGACTACGACGAGGCGAATGCCTGCGGGTTTTACAAGGGAATGATCGGCACGATCATCACCGACAAGAAGTAAACATTTCACGACAATTGAAAACTGATTAGGAGACAGGAATGGAACGGGAAGCATTGGTCGACAATGTGACCAAGATAATCATGGAGCGGCTCAACGCCGGCTCTGGCTCGGCGTCAGGCGGCGCCTCTGGTGCCTCGGTCGTCACCTTCGGCGATGTGCCGGCGAACCTACTCGGCGCCGGTGCGAGCGTGCGTCAGGGACGTACGCCTGCCGACGTCGACGGTGCGCAGTACATAGTTTTGACCCAGCAGGCATTTCGGGTGCTGCACGGGGGGGTGGTACCCGCCGCCTTGGGTGGCGTGGCCAATCTCTCGGCCTCGTCGGCATCGGCTGAGACCAGCGGCGCATCAGCGACGACGCCAGGTTGCTCATTCTGCGGTGGCACCAGCTTCGACTTGACGGGCAAGAAGGTGATCGGCGACCGTGACATCCGCGCCCTAGGGCTGTCCACCGGCGCCACCGTGCGGGTCGACGCCAAGGCGATCGTCACGGCGTTGGCCCGCGACTATGCCACGAGTGTCGGTGCGACGATCACACGCTGAAGCGACCCGGACAGGAGTGAATGATGAATCTTGAGCGGCAGGTATTCGACGCCGGGGTCGTTGGGGCCGGCGGTGCCGGTTTTCCCACATACAAAAAGCTGGTTCCGGGTGTCGAGCTATTGGTCGTCAACGCAGCCGAATGCGAGCCTTTGCTGGCGAGCGATCAGTACCTGATGCGCCACAATGCCGCCCAGATCATCGCCGGTATTCAGGCCGTGGTGAGCAGTTGCGGGATTCCTCGAGCCGTCATCGGAACGAAGAGCCACTATGTTGCCGAGATCGCCGCGCTGCGCGAGGCGATCGCAGACGCCGGTGCGGCAATCGAAATCGTCGGCGTCGATTCTTTCTTCCCGGCCGGCGACGAGCAGGTGCTCATCTACGAGATCACGGGGCGCACGGTTCCGCCGGGAGGGATCCCGCTCGATGTGGGTATCGTCGTGATGAACGTGACGACGCTTTTCAACGTGGCGGATGCGACGGCTGGTCGGCCCGTCACGCGCAAGCTGGTGACCGTGACGGGTCAAGTCCGAACGCCGGTGGTGGTTGACGCTCCGGTCGGTTCGCTGGTCAGCGATCTTATCGACGCGGCTGGTGGCGTGACCGCCGACCCTTACGTCATCGTGCGGGGTGGGCCGATGATGGGCAAGCATTACCCGATGTCCGTGGCGGCAACACTTGGCTTCGGCAAAGCGGACGGTGGGTTGGTGGTATTGCCTGCCACCCATCCATTGGTGCGGTTCGTCGGCAAACCACTCGACCGCTTGGTGGCGGAGACCAAGTCGATGTGTATTCAGTGCCAAATGTGCACAGATCTTTGCCCTCGTCATCTCATCGGGCACCAGATGCGTCCGCATCGCGTGATGCGGGCGATACAAAGTGGCCTCGATCCAGTCGACTTGAAGGACGCGCTACTGTGCTGCGAGTGCGGCATCTGCGAGCTGTACGCATGCCCGATGGAACTCAGCCCCCGCCGCATGAACATTTATGCCAAAGGTCTGTTGCGGGCGCAGGGCATCCAGGTCGACGACCGCACCGTCTACCCGGATCAGACCGACATGCGCGATAGCCGCCGGATTCCGCAGCACCGGCTGATCGATCGCTGGCAGTTGTCCGATTACCCGACGTCTATCGACGATCTGGTTCGGCTCGACCCGTCCGTCGTGTCGCTGCCCACCAAACACGGGGTGGGGCAGGCGGCCACGCCATGCGTTGTCGTTGGCGACGTGGTGCGCTGCGGACAGGTCGTGGCCGAGGTTCCATTCGGCAATGTTGGCGCCCCGGTCCACGCCTCGATAGACGGCCGCGTCGTCGAGGTCACGGATGATCATGTAACGATCAAGCAGGAAGGTATGTGAGGGAATGGTTGAACAAGTCAAACAGGCAAGTATCACCAGTATCGCGCTGATCGAGTTGACCGCGATCGCCCGCGGCGTCGAGACAGCCGACGCCATGATGAAAGCCGCCGAAGTCACGCTGGTGTTTGCCAAACCGGTGTGCCCGGGCAAATTCATCATCCTGATCCACGGTGATGTGGGGGCCGTCAAAGCCTCTGTCGCCGCCGGGTTGGCGGTGGCCGCCGACCGGGCCGTGAACCATTTGGTCATCCCGCGCGTCCACCCGGACTTGTTGTTGGCCATCAGCGGTTCATACCCCGTTGGGCCAGTCGCGGCACTGGGCGTCGTGGAGTTTTTCGATATTGCCTCAGCGATCACAGCCGCCGATGCTGCCGCGAAGTCCAGCAGCGTATCTCTCATGGAGGTTAGGCTCGGCCTCGGCATCGGCGGGAAGAGTTTCTTCAAGCTTTGCGGCGAAGTAGCCGATGTCAAGGCGGCTGTGGCGGCGGCCCTTGGTGCCGGGACCGGACGGGGCCAGGCGGTGTCGAGTTGCGTCATTCCCGCGCCGGATCCGGCCCTGTTCAGCGCGATGGTTTGAGAGGAAGTGCGATCATTCCAAATATCCGTCAACCCAAGAAGACAACCTAAACAATTCGTATCCATAAAGTGAGGAATCAAGAATGGCAATCAACCTGAAAACGACATTGCACGGCAATGTGTATTCCTTCGGCGACATGAAGGAACTTTTCGGCAAGGCTAATGAAGAAAAGTCGGGCGATCACCTGATCGGTATCGGCGCCGAGACGGTCACCGAGCGTGTTGCGGCGAAAATCGTCCTGAGTGATCTCAGCCTGTCAGATATCCGGGAGAATCCGCTGCTGTCGCCAGATGAAGACGAAGTCTCTCGCGTTATCGAATCCGATGTCAACGAAACGGTCTATCAGGAGATCAAGTCGTGGCGGGTCGGCGAATTACGCGACAAACTGCTGAGCGACGAAACCAGCCCGAGCGACATCGCGACTTGGCGACGTGGACTGACGGCGGAGATGATCGCGGCGGTGGCGAAGCTCATGAGCAGTGCCGACTTGGTCTACGGGGCGTCGCGGATGCGGGTCTCGGCGACTTGCCGATACGAAATCGGCAAGCCTGGCACGCTGTCGTCCCGGTTGCAGCCGAACCATGCGAAGGACGACCCGGACGGGATTCGGGCTTCCCTCTATGAGGGTCTGGCCTATGGTATCGGCGACGCCTGCTTGGGCGTCAACCCCGTCGAAGACACCGTGGCCAACACCACTCGCGTTCTCGACACCTTGTACGACGTCGTGGAGAAGTTCCAGGTACCGGCGCACATCGTCTGCCTTTCGCACGTGACGACCCAGATGGAGGCCGTCGAAAAGGGGGCACCCGAGTCGATGTTCTTCCAGTCGATCGCTGGGACGCAGGATGCCAACACGGACTTCGGCATCACGCTGGATTTGTTGGAAGAGGCGCGCGCTCTGATCACCAAGAAGGGGTTGTGCCCGGGGCCCAATCTCATGTACTTCGAGACCGGCCAAGGATCCGAGGTGTCGATCGGGCGTGACCATGGCGTCGATGAGATGACCTTGGAGGCTCGCACCTATGGTTTCGGCAAGCATTTCCATCCGTTCATGGTCAACAACGTATCTGGCTTCATCGGCCCGGAAACCATCTACGACGGCAAGCAGATGATCAGGGCGAGCCTGGAGGACCATTTCATGGGCAAGCTGAGCGGATTGCCGATGGGTATGGCCCCTTGCTACACGAACCACACCGGCATTGATCAAAATGATCAAGAGATCGCCACCATGCTACTGACGATGGCCGGGTCCAACTATTTCATGGGTTTGCCGCTGGGCGACGACGTCATGTTGAGCTATCAGGACACCAGTTACCACGACGACAACACGCTGCGGGCTTTAATGGGCTTGACACCCGCCGCAGAGTTCTTCGAGTGGACGCAGGAGTGGGGCATCATGGACAGCCGGGGACGGCTGACGGCCCGGGCCGGCGACGCATCAATCTTCATCAAATAAGGAGTAGATCATGAGCCAAATCAGCACATTCAGTGAATCCGAAATCCGGGCGATGGTCAACCAAATTCTGGGTGACCTGCCAGCCGGCAACGTCGTGGAGTCGCCAGCTACGGTCGTGGCGTCGCCAGCGGCGGTGGAGGGCACAACCTCCGACCTGTTCGCTGTGCCATCTCCGGCCAACCGGGCCGCCTACATGCAGTTGATGCAAGCCACCCCCGCCCGTATCGGCGAGTGGCGTGCCGGCCCGAGGCCGACAGTCAAGTCGCTGCTGCGTTTCCGCGCCGACCATGCGGGCGCGATGGACGCCGTTTTCACAGACGTCGATCCGGACTTGGTGAACCGCCTCGGGCTATTCAGTGTGCAGTCGGCCGCGCCGGACAAGGCGGCCTACCTGATGGACCCGAATATCGGGGCCCGATTCACCCCCGAGGTCGCCAGCCAAATCAGCGAGCACTGTAAGCACGGCGCGCAGGTGCAGATCGTCGTCAGCGACGGACTGTCGTCGTCGGCCGTGGCCGCGAATGTCGCAGACATATTGCCGGCGCTGGAACAGGGGCTCAAGCGGCACAACCTGTCGGTCGGTACCAACCTGTTCGTCAGGCTAGGCAGAGTGCGGGTGATGGACGAGGTGACGGCAATTCTGGGCTGTGAGGTGACGCTGCTTTTGGTTGGTGAACGGCCCGGCTTGGTGACCAATGAATCACTGAGTTGCTACATGACCTACAAAGGCTTCCCCGGCATCGCCGAAAGCTCGCGGACGGTGGTGTCGAACATTTATCGTAATGGCACCGCGCCGGTGGAAGCCGGCGCCTACCTAGCCGACATTGCTAAGAAGATGATCGACACCAGGACCAGCGGCATAGATCTTAAGCTCTAGGCGGTGTCGCTGCAGGCAGGTTGCGATAGACCGCCGCCTGCTTCGGCGAATCCGTGTGCCCATCTGGCAGTGTGACATCGGTTTCGGCATATAGGTCGAGGGCGCGGCGACCGTACTCCTTGGTGTATTTGTACCACAGGTATGACCATGTCCCCACGGAGTCACCGCAGGCGTCCTTGTACAGCGACCACACCCACCAGTAGTATGCCGCCAAGGCAACATTGGCGGTGTAGTGGCGTTTCTCGTGGGGCGTTGGCGGGCGACCGAAATAGGCGGTGAAGACAGCCTGGACTTCCTCCCATGTGTAGTTGGAGCAGCAGATGAACGTCCCCAGATCACCGGCGGGATCCCCCATGCCGGCATATTCCCAGTCGATCAACGCCGCCTTGCCATCCGCGATCAGAATATTGGGGGCATAGAAGTCGTTGTGGCACAGCACGGGCTCCACTGCGTCGGCCTTGGACAAGGCGTTGACTCGCTGCGCCTGGTCGCGCAGCGTCGCCAGCTCGGGGAAACCCAGCCGTACCGAACGGTCAATTGACCGATCACCGGACAGTCGCGACAATAGCTCGGTGGCTTGGGCAAACAGGTCAAAGGCGGTGTCTATCGCGTCGCCTTGGGTGTGTAGCTTCCTGATGGCCGTCAGCGCCAAACCGATGTGCTCGCGATTGTGGTAGTCGAAATCTTCGGCGTTATCGACGAAGCGGGATATCTTCCACCCGGTGACCGGATCCATATAGATGAAGGTGGAGTCGACCCCCAACTTCGAGGCGACGGCTTCGGCCTGTGCCTCGGCGGCGCGGCTCAGCACATCGTGGGTGGCAACGCCAGGGTGACGGTACACATAGTGCTGGCCGTTGCAGGTGAATCGTACAGATAGGTTGGTCAAACCGCCGACGACCATCGTGAAATCTGACAAGTCGGACACTTGGCACTTCAATATGCCGCAAATATTGTCCAGAATCGCGCTATCGATGTTGAACACAAAGGTTGGGTCGAACTCGCGAAGGTCGTCCATGGTGTCGAATTCCCAGATGACGCCCGGCGGGTAGGCGCGCAACTGAAGTGCCAATTCGGTTGTATGCTCGGCGTATATCGCTTCCCACAGTTTTGGCATGGTTTCTTGCCGGTCGTAGACGGCGTTGAGAATGGCGCGGAATCGCAGGCTGAAGTCACGATCCCAGTAGGCGTGTCCCATCATCGTCCATGTGTCGGGCATGCCCAGTCTGGCTTCGATGATGCGCCCAGTCGGGGAGGCCACCAGACCCCATTCATCGGTCGGACCGTCCTGCCAGACGGCGGCGTAATACGCCTGATAGACATAGGGCTCGAAAACATTCTCAGTGAAGTAGTTGTCCGCGCTACAAATGTAGGTGTTGTCGAGTATCGATTCGGCCACCTTGATGGTCGAATGGTTGTTTCGTTCTCGGTAGTCGGGGTTGACGATGATGGCGACGCCAAATTCGTCTTCCAGGTAAAAGAATTGTTCCTGCCGGTACCCGACCACCACCGTGATGTCCTTGATGCCCGCTTCGCGGAGTTGCCGAATCTGGCGCTCGATCAGGACTTCGCCCTTGACGACGAGAAGACCTTTGGGTTTTTCGTAGCTGACAGGCGCGAAACGGGTCGACATGCCGGCCGCCATGATGATGGCATTTGTCACACGATACGGTTCAAGTGCGGTTAGGCCGGCTTGTGTGATGCTCGAATCGGGCGCCAATAGCCCGGAAGCCCGCAGCCGCTGCGATGTTTGGTTGACATAACCAAGCGACAGGCCGGTGATATCGGCGAGGGTGCGCTGGGACGACGGCGTCTTTTGGCGGCAAGTGTCAAGGAGCGCGAACTCCGGTCGTGTCAACGGGCCAGCCATAATATCCTCCAAACCGAAGAGTATGACTCATTCTAGCCCGACCCAAAGCGGTTCTGTCACATGTTCAATCTGATTAGCATAACGAGCCAGAATGAACAGCAGGTCGGCCAGGCGGTTCAGGTATCGCAAGGCCGACGGGTTGATGTCTGCGTGCAGTTCGCCAGCCCGCCACCCCGCCAGCTCGGCGCGGCGCACCACTGCCCGGGCGACGTGTAGCTGAGCGGCCACCGGGCACCCGCCGGGCAGCACGAACGACCGCAGCGGCGGCAATTCGGCGTTGAAGTGGTCGCACCAGTCTTCCAGGCGAGCGATGGCGGCGTCGTGGTTGGGCGGGCTTGCCGTGGGGGACGCGACATCGGCGCCGATGTCGAATAGCTCGTTTTGGACGGTCTGCAGCACAGTCGCGATCTCGGGGACGGGGTTGAGCGTCAGTGCCACGCCGACAGCGCAGTTGGCCTCGTCGATTACCCCCATCGCCGTTATGCGGGGATCGGTCTTGGACGCCACGGAGTTGTCCGCCAGCCGGGTCTGTCCACCATCGCCGGTGGAAGTGTATATCCTGGTTAGGTTGACCATAACGTTCAGACTAGCCGAAAGTACCCCCATGAAGCTTCGCCAGATGGCCTGGTTACTTGTCCCTGTATTCGCGTTGGCCGGCTGCTCCACGCCCGCGCCGGCGCCAACCACTCAATCGACGACGACACCGTCGCCCGTCCTGCCGCCCATGCCGACCGTGCCTACGCCTACCACGACGCCCAGCGCCGCCGATGCATGCCAGTACCTGCCGTCCGGCCAGGCGGCGAAGCCCGTCGATCTGCCACCGACCGCCGACGTGCTTCAGACGGGCACCGTGACCTTCACGATGCACTTGACCGCTGGCGATGTCGCCATGACGTTTGATCGCGCCAAGGCGCCCTGTGCGGTCAACTCGTTTGCGTCACTGGTGCTTCAGACCTACTTCGACAACACCGACTGCCACCGGCTGGTGCAGGGTTTCGTGCTGCAGTGCGGCGACCCGACGGCCACTGGCACTGGCGGCCCCGGCTACAGCTTCGCCGATGAGTTGACTGGCAGCGAGACCTATTCGCGCGGCACGGTGGCCATGGCCAACGCCGGCCCCAACACCAACGGCAGCCAGTTCTTCATCGTCCTAGCGGACTCCAATTTGCCGCCCAGTTACGATGTGCTCGGGTCCGTGTCGCCTGAATCGATGACCGTCATCGATGCGATCGCCGCCAAGGGCTACGACCCGAACCACCCGGTGACACAACAGGGCGGCTGGCCGGCCTGGGGTGCCCACATCGACTCCGTCACAGCCTCCTGATTTGAATCGTCCCGTACAGTAGAAGGTAGGGGAAGTTCAGGAGGAGGTTGATAATGCGTATCGGTTTGGTTGCACACGATAATTGCAAGGGTTCGTTGCTGGAATGGTGCGTCTGGAACCGGCGGCTGTTGGCCAGGCATGATCTATTCGCCACAGGCACGACGGGAACGATCATTGAGCACGAGGCGGGCTTGAAGATCACCAAGCTGCTGTCGGGCCCCAAGGGCGGCGACCAGCAGATCGGCGCCATGATCGCCACGGGCAAGCTCGACGCGCTGTTCTTCTTCTGGGACCCCGAGACGCCGCAGCCACACGACCCGGACGTCAAGGCGCTGCTGCGCCTGGCGACGCTGTGGAACATGCCAACGGCCTGCAATGTCGCCACTGCCGACATGATCGTCTCGTCGTCGCTGTTCGAATCGAAGGACTACGAACCGCTGCGTCCGGAGTTCGCCGAGCGCGAGATCGAGGTGGACGCCGACGGCAACGTGGTGATCACCGACGACTGACCCCGGTAAACTGGCCGGGTGCGTTTGGTTATCGCGTCGTGTCGGGTGGACTATGCCGGGCGTTTGAGCGCCCACCTGCCGATGTCCAAACGCCTGATCATGATCAAAGCCGACGGGTCGGTGTCCGTCCATGCCGACGACCGGGCCTACAAGCCACTCAACTGGATGAGCCCGCCTTGCCGTCTTGAGGTGCTGCCGCCAGAGGAGTCCGACGGGCCCGAGGTGCGCGAGGTGTGGCAGGTGCGCGGCAGCAACGGCGAGACGCTGCGCATCGGTTTGGGCGAGATATTCGCCGACGTGACCGACGAATTGGGCGCCGACCCAGGGCTCGTCAAGGACGGCGTCGAAGCTCACCTTCAGGCGTTGCTGGCCGAAAACCCGGAGACGTTCGGTGCTGGCTACCGGTTGGTGCAGCGCGAGTATGGCACGCCGATCGGCCCCGTCGATCTGCTGCTGCGGGCGGCCGACGGCGGCTATGCCGCTGTCGAGGTCAAGCGGCGCGGTGAGATCGACGGCGTCGAGCAGTTGACTCGCTACCTGGATCTTCTTCGCCGTGACCCGCTATTGGGTCATGTCGAGGGAATCTTCGCCGCCCAGTTGATCAAGCCGCAGGCCCGCACGCTGGCGGTGGACCGGGGCATCGCCTGTGTGGTGGTCGATTACGACGGACTGCGCGGCCTGGATCACGCGGAAGAGCGGTTGTTCTGACATCGTCGATCAGCGTTAAGATGTGTGGTCTAGGGAAAGGCATTGAAATGGCAGGGTACAGATTTCACGTGAGCGGCGATCCGGTGCGAGCACTTCAGACGGTCTATGCGTCGTTGCAGGCACAAGGCTTTTCGGTGGCAGCGACCAGCGACTGGTCCGGGCACGCCGAGCGCGGATCCCAGGCGGCGTCGGTCGCTCTCGGGGCATTGGCCGGTTCGAAGGGCCGCCATGTGATCCTTGATGTCGCGTGCGCGCAGGATCCCCAAGGCACGGTGGGGATCACTCTCACGCAGGGTACCAGCGGCTGGTCGGGCGGCCTGATCGGCAAGGGGCAAGCCGACGGCGCGTACCGCGACGTCTACCAGGCGGTTGGCAGTGCCTACCAGTCGGCTGGGGTTCTCGTGGCGTCTGAGGCCTTCTAGTTTCCGCTACCCGTTCAGGGCGGCGTCGACCACCTGCTTGGCCTCGGCTTGGATGGCGGCGAGATCGTCGGCACTGATCAGCGACTCGGCGTAGATCTTGTACTTGTCCTCGGTGCCGGAAGGACGGGCGGCGAACCAACCTGTGGCGGTGGCCACTTTCAGGCCGCCGATCGGTGCGTCGTTGCCGGGGGCGTTGGTGTAGACATGGGTGATCGGGGCGCCGGCCAGGGTCGTCGCCGTCACGTCGGCGGGGCTGAGCGCCGCCAGGCGGGCTTTCTGGTCGCGGGTGGCGTCGGCGTCCACCCGGGCGTAGTAGGACGTCCCGAACCGGGCCTCAAGCTCGGCGTAATGCTGGCTGGGCGTCTTGGCGGTCTTGGCCGTGATCTCGCTGGCCAACAGGTCGAGGATGATGCCGTCCTTGTCGGTCGTCCAGGTGTGCCCGTCCATCTGCAGGAAGCTGGCGCCGGCCGACTCCTCACCGCCGAAGCCCAATTCCCCGGTGATCAGGCCGGGCACGAACCACTTGAAGCCGACCGGCACCTCGACGAGCTTGCGGCCGATCAACGCGGCCACATTGTCGATCATGGACGACGACACCAGGGTCTTGCCGACGGCGGCTTCGGCGGCCCACCCCGGGCGTTTCGTGAACAGATACTGGATGGCGACGGCCAGGTAATGGTTGGGGTTCATCAACCCGGCGTCGGGGGTGACGATGCCGTGACGGTCGGCGTCGGCGTCATTGCCCGTGGCGATGTCGTATTCGTCCTTGTGCCCGATGAGCCTGGCCATGGCGTCGGGCGACGAGCAGTCCATGCGGATCTTGCCGTCGGTGTCCAGCGTCATGAAGGCCCACCGAGGGTCGACGATGTCGTTGACGACCGTCAGGTTCATGCTGGTGTTCTCGGCTAGCCACTGCCAGTAGCCGACCGACGCACCGCCCAGCGGGTCGGCGCCGATGCTCATCCCGGAGGTCGCGATGGCGTCGATGTCGACGACCTGAGTCAGCGCCTCGCAATAGGGCGTGCGGTAGTCGAATCGGGTGATGCTAGCGGCGATGACCTCGTAAGGCCGGCGGGCGATGACGGTGTGGGCTTCAAGCAACTGGTTGGCGCGGTTGGCGATCCAGGTTGAGGCCTCGGCGTCGCATGGGCCGCCATTGGTGGAGTTGTACTTGATGCCGCCGTCACGCGGCGGATTGTGTGACGGAGTGACGACGATGCCGTCCGCAGCGGGGGAGTGCTCGCGGTTGTAGGCGATGATCGCCCGCGAGACGGCCGGGGTGGGGGTGTATTCGTCGTCCCTCTCGGCCAGGACGGTGATGTTTTGCGCGGTCAACACTTCGAGGGCCGTCTTCCAGGCGGGCAGCGACAGGGCGTGGGTGTCCTTGCCTATGAACATCGGCCCGGTGATGCCCTGGCTGGCGCGATATTCGATGATGGCCTGCGCTATGGCCGCGATGTGGTCTTCGTTGAAGGCGCCGTCCAGGCTGGAACCCCGGTGCCCGGACGTGCCGAAGACGACGCGCTGCAGCGGGTCGGTGGGGTCTGGTTTGATGTCGTAGTAGGCACTCACGACAGCATTGACGTCGATTAGGTCTTGGGGTTGGGCGGGTTGGCCGGCACGGGGGTTTCGCATGCCTTCTATTGTCCCACTATAGGGACTTCTCGGCGTTCAATACGGACCGCAGCTTGAACGCACTGAAGACCAGCGAGAACGCGGCGCCGGCGACCGCCACCCACAAGACGCTGGTGGCGGCGCGGGCTTCCTGCAGCGTCGAGCCGGCGGTGGCCCCGAACAGCACCAGGGCGATTGACACCATGCCCGAGCCCGCCGATTGCGCCACGCTGCGGTTGAGGTTCAGCACGGCCGCGCCGCTGGATGCCATGCTCATGGGTACCGCACCTTGCATTTCACGGTTGTTGGGCGACTGGAAAAAGGCGAAGCCGAGGCCGCAGATGGCGGTGCACACCAGCACCCACCATTGGGCGGGGTGGTCGCCCAGGGTGGCCAGCAGCACCAGCCCCGCCAGGTAGACGGCGAGCCCTGCTATCGCCAGCACGGCCGGACGGAAACGGTCGGCCAGGCGCCCCGAAAGCGGCGCCGCCAAGACAATGATGGCCGGCCATGGTGTGAACAGCAGGGCCGACTGCAGGGGCGAGGCGCCGTAGGCGCTCTGGAACAGGAAGGGCAGCGCGACGAAGGCCACGCCCTGGCCGAAGAACGACCAGAACGCCGTCAGTACGGCCAGAGAGAACACCCCGTTCCACATCTGTCGTGGCAGGACGGGACGAGGGGCGCGGTCCTCGGCGCGCAGGAATGCCACGACGAATCCGACGGCGACGACCACCAGCAAACCGGCGATCCAAAGGGTGCGGATGTCGACGATCAAGTGAACCCCGACGACGAACAGCGCGATGGCCAGGCCGATCGTCAACGCCCCGACACCGTCGAAATCACCGCGTCTGCCCTGGTGCTTCGGTACCGCGTAGAGCGCCAGAAGGAAGGCAACGATACCGAGCGGCACGTTGATCAGGAACAGCCACGGCCACGTCAAGCGCGCCAGGATGATACCGCCCAGCGTTGGGCCTATCGCCACGCCCAATGCGGTGGCCATGGCGTTGATGCCGAAGATAACACCCATGCGGGCGGCCGGGAACATCATGCGCATGATCGGGATGATGACGGCGAACAGTGACGCCGCGCCCAGCCCCTGGATCGCTCGGAAGGCCACCAGCATCGGCAGGCTGGTCGAAAGCGCGCAGCCCAGCGAGGCGAGCGTGAACACGGGCACGCCCATCAGGAATAGGTGCCGTCGTCCGAGTTGGTCGCCTAGGGCGGCGGTGGCGGGTACGGCGCAGCCGACGGCCAGCAGGTAGGTCGTCGTCACCCAGACCGTCGACTGCGGGCTGGCTGCCAGCGACCGGCTCAATTGGGGCAGCGCGACGTTGACGATGGAGCCGTCGATGTTCGTCATGAACACCACCAGGATGATGCCGATGTAGGCCAGGTCGCGCTTGACGCGAGGCAGGCTGACTTCAGCGTCTGGCTGCGGGCTGGTCACCGATTCCTCCTGGTATGGGCGCATCTATCGTACCGGGCTTGACCGGTGCGGGTGTGCGGGTTTCACGGAAGGCCGGCCAGGCGGCCGAGCGCGGCGGCGACCGCCCCCAGTATGACGACGATGATGAAGGGCAGTTTGCGCCACAGTGCTATGGCCGCCACCGCGAGCGCCAACAGCCGCGAGTCGAAGACGAGGTGCTGGCCAGTCGTCACCGTGTTGGTCACAACTAGCGACGCCAGCAACCCCACCGTCAGCGCGGCGGCCGTGTTGCGGATGACCGGGCGGTTGAGCACGGCCTTGGGCAGTAGATAGCCTGCCAGTTTGATGGCGTAGGCGGTCGCGCAGGAGACCAGCACCCAGGCCCACATGGTCATCGCTGCCTCCTCTGCTGGGCCAGCGTGACGACGAGGCTGACGGCTGCCGCGATCAGGATCGGCACGCCGGGCGGCACAAAGGGCACGACGATGATCGTGGCAGCGGCGGCGATGACAGCCAGGGCGATGGGGTCTCGTCCTTTGAGGCGCGGCCACAACAGGCCGATGAACGCGGCGGAGGCAGCGCCGTCCAACCCGAAAGCCTTTGGGTCGCCGATGGCTTGGCCCAGCAGGGCGCCGAGCAGGGTGCCGAGGTTCCACAAAACGTAGACGGCGATGCCCGCGGTGATGAAACCCCGGCGCTGCTCGACGGGGTCGGTTTGGGCGGACGAGGTGCCCATCGATTCGTCAATGGTGACTATGGCCATGGCGGGGACGAGGACATTCGGCGGGTGCAGCAGGGTCTTCATCTGCAGGCCGTAAATGCCGTTGCGGATACTCAGAAGACTGGCGGCCGACCAGGCCGCGATCGGCGTGCCGCCGCCGCCCAGCACGCCGGCGAAAGCGAACTGTGACCCTCCCGTGAACATCAGCGCGGAAAGTGCGCAGGCCTGCCAGACGTTGAGGCCGGACGACACGGCCAGCGCACCGAACGACGGTCCGTACAGCCCAGTTGCCACGCCAATGGAGACACCCATGCGCCAAGCAGGGGACGCCCCCCAGCCGCGGACTGTCTCGGTCAAACTCATCGAGTAAGGGTGTCACAGATTGGCGGCGAGAGTGGGTACGTCTCACATGGCGGTGCGGTGGGGAGACAGTCGCAGGCGTCGTCATTTCACGAAATTGTGGAGTTCCACTACCAGAAATTGTGGAGGTACGCGGGCGCCGCTGATGAGCGGCGACGTGATCGGTCAAGCGTTCCGTAAGCCGGCAATCGTCGTGTGCCAAGGACCACGCGTTCAGCGACCATTGGCAGTTCAATGCGGCACCGTGTCGGTGGCGTTCATTAGGATTGACGCATGACGCGTCCGGGTGGCCCGCTTGAATATGACACGATCGAGGAGTCAATCCTGCCTACCGTGCGCGCGTCGGGGTGGACGGATGATCAGATCGTTCGTGAGTACCCACTGAAGGCCCAGCTCGTCATGTCGCTCGGTGGCATCAGTCGCAGCATCGGCGACGGCTTCGCCGACATCGTGCTTGAGGCGACGCCCGGCACCCCGGTAGCTGTGATCGAGGCGAAGCGCAAGTATCGCACGGCGACGGACGCGATCCAGCAGGCGATCCGCTACGCGCAGCAACTCGACGTGCCACTCGCCTACGGCGCGAACGGCCAGGAGATCATCGAACGCAACCTTCGTACCGGCGCCGAGCGTCAGGTGGATCACGTCGCTGCGCCGCCACTGGCCTGGTCGGAATACTGCGCGGCGCAGGGCCTGGACGAGGGCGGCGCTCAGCTTGTCGGCGAGCCGTTCAACCGGCAACGGCGCACAGTCGCGGGCGATGTCGTAACTCCGCGTTATTACCAGGTCATCGCGATCAACCGAGTGCTCACGGCCATCGCCCAAGGCAAGCGACGAGTGCTACTGCTGATGGCAACGGGCACTGGCAAGACGTTCACTGCGATGCAGATCGTCGCCAAGCTGCGCGCCTACGAGCAGGTTGTTCATCCAGATCGCAACTTTCGGGTGCTGTATCTGGCCGACCGCGATCAGCTTCTGACTCAGCCGATGCAGAAAGACTTCGGCCCCGCCTTTGGCGGCGACGTGCTGCACCGCGTTAAAGGCAAAGTCGACACGAGCCGTGAGATCTATTTCGCGTCCTATCAGGCGCTGACCGGCGACAATCCGGATAGCCCCACCGATGCGACCCAGACATTGTTTGAGGGCTTCCGGCCCGACTTCTTCGACCTGGTGATTGTCGATGAGTGCCATCGGGGCAGCGCCGCCGAGAACTCCGCCTGGCGTGCCGTCCTCGACTATTTCTCGTCGGCGGTTCAACTCGGCCTGACCGCCACACCCCGTGACGACACGGTCCAGTCGTACGATTACTTCGGAAACCCAGTGTTCAAGTACTCGCTGCGGGACGGCGTCGCCGACGGGTATCTGGCCCCGTACCGGGTCCGCCGCGTCGTCCTCAGCCCGGACGCGGAAGGATGGGAGCCGACTGAGGGTGAGCTTGACCGATACGGGAAAGCGATCCCGGATGGCTCGTACTCGACTCGTGACTTCGAGCGTGTGGTGTCGCTGCTGGCTCGCACCAAGGTGGCCGCCCATCACTTGTCAGGTATTCTGCGTCGAGACCCCACCGCTCGCGCCATCGTCTTCTGTGTTGACACCGAGCACGCCAACGACATGCGGCAGGCGCTGATTGACGAGAACCCCGATCTGGTGGCGGCTGATCCCGAGTGGGTGGTGCGCATCGTCGGTATTGAGGGCGAGCGGGAGCGGCTGCTGGGCGACTTTACCGATCCGGAGAATGACAGCCCGGTGGTCGCAACCACGTCCCGTCTGCTGTCGACCGGCGTCGATGTCGAAGACCTGAAGTATGTGGTGATTTTCCGCCCGGTCGGCTCGGCCATCGAGTTCAAACAGATCATCGGGCGCGGCACCCGCCTGTACCCGGCCAAGGGCAAGACCAGCTTCGAGATCATCGACTATGTGGGCGCGACCAGCCATTTCGCTGATCCAGACTTCGACGGCTACCCGGTCGACAAAATCATCCACGAGGATGTGGACGACACTGGCGAGGTTGTCGCCACGGACGAGGACGATCAGGACGGCACCGAGGAGCCTGAAACGGGCGACGATCAGCCAATGGTCAACGAGCCAGAACCGCCGTTCACACCGACCAACCCGCCGCCGCCAGGGCCGGGCACCGAGCCACCGCCACCTCCACCAGGGCGCACCAAGCACCCCGGTAGAATTGGCCCAAGAGATTGGCGGCGCCGATCGGCTACGCAGCCAACTCGACCTCGTGCAGGAATGGCTGTACGCGTGAGACAGCCCAAGGAGCACGATGCAATCGGTTGGTGAGCCCGCGAAGGCGGCGCAGAAAAAGCAAACCCCGGGTTCGTGCACCGCTCAAGGCGGGAGAGGAGGTCCCGGGGACTACACGTCCAGTGTAGCCCAGGGCAGCGTCCCCATCAACCCGCGTTTCGTGGCTGCGCTGCGGCGTGCCATCTCGACTGACCGCTTCGCGCCCTACCTGCGCATGGCGGGCCAAGACGACGAGTTGGCGTGCCGCTTGTATCTGTGGGACGCCGACATCGGTGTCGCTGTGCTTCGGGATATCGCCATTGTGGAGATCGCGTTGCGCAACGCGCTGGCTCGTCAGTTGGAGTCCGTCCTTGGGTCTGAATGGTTCAACGACCCGGCGATGGGACGCGATCAGCGTTTGGTGAGCGCGCGCGAGCGGGCCATTCATGAGCTCACCGTCTCCGGCAAGGCCGTGACATCAGGGCGGATGACAGCCCAACTGTCGCTCGGGTTCTGGGTTAATCTACTCAGCAGTTCCAGTGATCCGCTCTGGCGCGCAAGTTTGTTCAAGGCATTCCCCGGCGGCAAGCAAATGGCGAGCCAAACAGGCCAGCGGTATGGGCGCTTCTGGGTTCATTCCCAAGCCCAGATTGTCCAGGTTATGCGCAATCGGTGTGCCCACCACGAGCCGCTGCTCAACGGCTTCCCTCTCCCGGGCCAGCAGAAGAGAATGTCGGCGGCAGACGGCGTAGCCGTGGCAATGCGACTCGCCCGTGCGCTTGATCGCGACCTGGCCGATTGGCTGCAGCAGTCCAGCACCACAGGCACCATTCTCGGGGCACGACCGCAACCGATTCAGACGGCAGGAGGCCAGCCATGACGAAGACAGATACCGCCTCCACCCAGGCCAGACTGCAGTCCGTCATCAAGGAGTCGCGCAACATCATGCGCAAGGACGCCGGGCTGAATGGCGAACTCGACCGGTTGCCGCAACTGGCGTGGCTGCTGTTCCTCAAGGCTTTCGACGACCTCGAAGAAGAACGCGCCATCATGGACGCCGACTACACACCCGCGCTGCCCGATACGTACCGATGGCGCACCTGGGTCACCGACTCCGACCGCACCGGCGACGCGCTTCTGACCTTCGTCAACACCAACCTCATACCGGCGCTGCGCGGCCTGAAAGGCAGTGGCAAAGCCGGCGACACGCGCGACACCCTGGCCCGCGTCTTCTCCGACGTGACCAACCGGATGCTGTCGGGGCACCTGTTGCGCTCACTGATCGACCAGTTGGACAAGATCAGCTTCTCGTCGTCCGACGACGTACACGCGATGGCCGTGTTCTACGAGACGATGCTGCGCGAGATGCGCGACGCCGCCGGTGATTCCGGCGAGTTCTACACGCCGCGCCCGCTGATCAAGTTCATCGTCGAGCAGGTTGACCCACAGCCCGGCGAGGCCATTATGGACCCGGCCTGCGGTACCGGCGGTTTCCTGGTTGAGGCGTTTGCCCACGCCACCCAAGACGCGTCAGTCGCGCAGCGCAGCCAGACTGAGGCCAGGCTGCGCGGCGTCGAGAAGAAACCCATGCCGTTCCTACTGTGCGAAATGAACATGCTGCTGCACGGCATCGACCGGCCCAACATCGTCCAGGACAACTCGCTCAACTACCCGATCGCCGATGTGCGACGCGACACCGTCGACGTCATCGTTACGAACCCGCCCTTCGGCGGGGAAGAGGAAGCCCTCGTTGTCGGCAACTTCCCCGTGCAATACCGCACGGCTGAGACCGCGTGGCTGTTCCTCCAGTCGGTGATGGCGCGCCTATCCGGTAGCCCTCGCGGGCGCTGCGGCATTGTCGTGCCCAATTCGGTGTTGTTCGACACCGGCGTCGGCGGGCGCATCAAAGAAGACCTGATGAAGCGGTTCAACCTTCACACCGTCGTTCGACTGCCCAACGGCGTCTTCGCTCCGTACACGATCATTCCGTCCAACGTGCTGTTCTTCGAGCGCGGCAAGCAAGGCCCGGTCTGGTTCTACGAGATCACCGCGCCCGAAGGCCGCAAGCACTACACCAAGACCAAGCCGATGCGATTCGACGAGTTCGCCGACTGTCAAGCCTGGTGGGGCAGCCCGAAACGCGAGGGACGCGTTGAGACCGAGCATGCCTGGAAAGTGCCTTTCGAGGGCATCCAGGCCAGTGGTTTCAATCTCGACCTCCACAGCCCCAACCGGGAGACGAGCCTGGAGGAGCGCTCACCCAAGGAGCTGGTCGCTGAACTCATTGCGACTGAACGCGAGTTGCTTAGCCTGTATGAGCAGTTACAGCGCGAGATTGAGAGGTTCGAGCTGTGAAGGTGACGATGATGCCGCTGCGGAGCATCCTGACGCAGCGACAAGGTGAACCAGTCGATAGCGACGGGACGTACCCCATTGCGGGCGTCTACGGCTTCGGACGGGGCGTTCTTCTTCGTGAGCCGCTGAGAGGGATAGAAACCAAATACACAACGCTCACACAGCTACACGAGAGTGACGTTGTCTACAGCAAGTTGAAGGCGTTCGAGGCCGCAATTACCGTGGTCGATGCACCAGCCGAAGGGCACTACGTCTCGCAAGAGTTCCCGGTGTTCGCGGTGTCGCCCGAAATCAACTCACGCTATCTCGATCACTTTCTCAAGTCATCGCAGTTCCTGAAGTCGCTGGCGGCCCTGTCAACGGGCATTGGAGCCCGACGAGAACGAGTTCATCCCGACCGATTCCTGTCGCTCAGTGTCCCCATCCCCAGCCGCGCCGACCAAGACTGCATCGCCGCCCACCTCGACTCATTGGCTCGAGCTGGGGGGCCACTTTCAGCAGAACGGCTTGGCACCGCCGTTGAGCAACTCATTCAGAGTGTCTCTGCCGGTGCTCCATCGGCCAAGATTGGCTCAATAATGGAGGCAACCCGCATCCCGGTTGACGTCCGCACCACTGAGTACTATCGACGCATCGGGGTCCGCGGGTTCGGGCGAGGAATGGTCGACTATCCAGCCACGACTGGTGATTCAGTCGGGAAGATCAAGTATTTCGAGCTTGGCCCCAACAGGCTGGTTCTGAGCAGTGCAAAGGCGTGGGAGGGTGCCGTAGCGATGACTCAGGGTTCAGAGAGTGGAAGAATCGCCTCCAACAACTTCCTCCAGTACAGCCTCATTGTCCCGGGTGATCTGGGTTACCTGACATGTTGGCTTTTGTCCAGCGCAGGTCTCGCCGCGCTTGGTGCCGCGTCGCCGGGTTCAGTTGAACGCAGACAATCATTGACAGCTGCCAGGTTCAAGGAGACTGAAGTGCCTTGGCCATCCGAGACGATCCAGCACGCTGTTGCGGCGGTGCACCAACAAGTCGTTGGCCTCGGGAGGGTGGCCGCTCACCGCAACAGGCTCAGCGAGGCTGTCCTCCCAGCTGCCCGCAACGAGGTGTTTGGTGGGCTCGAAAGCTAGCGTTTCGGTCTGACGAGAATGGTCCAGTTGCGGAAGTTGTTTTCGATGACACGCCCGAGTGACGAATCATGACAAGATCTCAATGAAATACCTTGTCAACTGCGGGTATTGTCTTTTTCCACAGGTGTCCGGCGTGTCGTGCACACCGGCTGAGCCGCTTGTCCACATGGGCCCACGCTCCTGTCCACAGGCTGTGCATCGATGGCAGATCACTGTGTCAGTGCCATGGGCTAGCGTGGTCTTTCAGAGCTAGTTACAGCCGTGTAACTCTCGGGAAGGAAATGGGTCATGGGTATCCAGATCAATCAAGGCGCACTCAACGCGCTTGAAAGCCAAATCGCTGGACAAACCGAACGGGCTTTCAACCAACGCCCAACGCCTGACGATAAGCAGAAAAAGAGTCATAAGTGGGAGAGCCCACTTTGCCTGCCGAGATTGCGCGGGCCTCGTCGATTGCCGCTTCGGTCGTGACGTTATATCGAGGCTGGCGAGTGACGCGGAACGGTAGGCCGCCAGCCTGAAGCGATTGCACCAAAAACAGCCGTACAGCCGTTGCAGTGTCCATGCCGAGGCTTTGGAACAGTTCATCGGCACCGCTCTTGACGCTGTCGTCAACCCGAACCTGAACAAGCGCACTCTTCATCACAAGTCCTCATTAATATGCTTACGTGTATCTGTAAGCATACAGACGTGTCCGATTAAAAGACAAATCTCGTCAGGCTGACAGTGACTATTGGTGGCGGTTTCGGGGTGCGGCAGCTTAGGCGTGCCAGACAGTTCTATCAGGTTTGCCCAATTTGGATCGCAGTGCGTTCCGAATTGAACTGGTCCCAGTACCGCACACTTGTCAGCATTGACGACGCCGACAAACGCGAGTTCTACGAGTTGGAGTCAAGGTGGGGGACTTCCGCTTCCCACAAAAGGACACAAAGCTGCCCTGAAACTCATGGGTCGGGTTTGATGGGGTGGGTGCCGGTTGGGTCGACTTGGGCTCGTTGGCCGGCTGGGTTTTCCCAAAGGTAGGTGCCTTCTTCTGGTTGGGTGAGTTTCCAGTTGGCGTGGGTTTTGA
>Ga0123357_10000458_pt1 | contig 39494 bp, 27 predicted proteins | sample TergutEmb28metaG_FD_89873 | JGI IMG/M metagenome (GOLD analysis project Ga0123357, IMG submission 89873) | Embiratermes neotenicus P4 segment gut microbial communities from Petit-Saut dam, French Guiana - Emb289 P4 | ecosystem: Host-associated > Arthropoda: Insects > Digestive system > Gut ...
CTCAGATATGAAAAGAAAAAAAATTGGTTGAATCTTTTTTTAATACACTATTTTTTAAAACGATTTGCGATGTTACGATTTATAAGCCATTAGGGCAACCGCATCAAAAGTTTATAATTTTTTTGAGGTATCGCAAAGACTTAAGAACTGAAAGAATCCGGAACGGATTAGATATTGGTAGCCCGACGTGAAACGTCGGGTTGATGGAACAACAAACCACCCTTAAGCGGCGAAGCCTCGAAATATTTTTGTTGCCAAAAAACCGATCTTAAATATATCGGGGCTTCGCCACTTAGGATAACTTGTCTATCTCATTAACCCGATGTTTCACATCGGGCTACCAATATCTAATCCGTTCCGGATTCTTTCAGTTCTCATATCTTTGCGATACCTCAAAAAAATTATATACTTTTGATGCGGTTGCCCTGTCGCGAAGCCGTAAGAGCGGGATTTAACATTTTTTAGTCTGCAAAAGGAGCGGACGTTAAACTAATTTTATTATGATAGCATCAGCCGTACAAAGGTGTATGACGAGACTGGTATAGGACTCAAAAGTTCTACACTTTTTTTGTTTTGGCTGTAACTGCAAATATAATTATAGTTACAGCCAAAATGTTTTGTATTTTATTTGGCGGTTAATGATGCTTTTTTGTATCTCTGCAACCAAATTCAAATATGATTATTATGAATAACAACTTATGGAGTAAATCATAATTCGTACTGGGGAAATGTGCAAAGCGAAGTAACAATGGACAACTTGTTTGTGTCTTAAATTGGCTGTAACTAATTATCTTCCGACGCATCATTTACTAAAACAATATCTACTGTCGCTGACAAACAGGTTAACCTAACATTGTATTAACCTGTGTTCGGGATAAGAGATTTTATAATATTTTGATATTCAATTTGTAAGTTCGCCGTAGGCGATTCATATCAATAGAAAATAGATGCGATACAATCTTTTCTTGTCCGTAGGACATGCACCGTGAATGTCCTACGGACAATAGCGGTTGGCGTAAATCATATTCTATTGATATGGAAGCCCTATGGGCTATCCCTTATCCCGAACTCAGGTATATAGGTAATTTATTGATTCTCAATTAGCAGTTTCGGGATTCTCTGACACTTTAATTTACAACAACCCTGCAAGCCTGCCTTTTACCGTTTCCAGTAACTTTTACAATATACACGCCTTTTTGTTTAATAACTTGCCCATCAAAATTATCACTCATTTTCCACTCTGAAACTTTTAAGCCGCCAACAGTATAAACGCTAACCGTCGCATCGGAAAACCGGTCATCCGTTTTAACCGTAAACGGTTGCCCTGCCTTCACGGGATTGGGATAAACGCTTATCGACGAAGAATGATTCCCCTCCGGTTGCCGTATCGCTGTTTCGTCGGAACCGGATAATTTTGCAACTTCCGCAGCGGCGAGCAAAACGGCGCCTACGCCGAAATCAACCGCCGTTGTAAAAACCGACGGGTCTCTCGGAAATTCGCCTACGCCCTGTATGTTTCCTACATTTCCGTTGGGTTGGATAGCGATTGCAGTCAATCCGTTCCATGCTTTGGCTACTGTGGGATAATACGTATTGCGGTCTAAAAATCCATTGTTGATGCCCCATGCCAAGCCAAAAGTGAAAAAACCGGTGCCGCTTGTTTCGGGAGCAGGATAATGATCGGGATCACCCAAGTTCATATTCCAAAAGCCGTCCGAACGCTGGCAATTTTTCAAAGCCTCCGCCATTTTCGTAAACACGCCTGCGTATTCATGATAATGCGCATCGGTTGCCGGCAAGCATTGCAAGGTGCGTGCCAAAGCGGCAAATACCCAGCCGTTGCCTCGCGACCAGTAAATATTTTTTCCATTCGGCGATTGCTTCGGGACATCGGTTTTATAGCTGTTGTAAGGATCTTTTTTGGGCGGAACATTCGGTTGATAGCCCCAATCCCGCCACCAAAGTCCGTCGGTTTTATTATACAGCCCGTCGGATTCGTTGCCGCAAGTGGGACAGGTAACAATTGGCCCCACTCCGTACCGATTCCGGTAATCCTGAGGCCAGTAGGAAGTTCCCGCATAAACAACCAGCGTGTCGCGCGTATTGTGAAAAAGCGCGTACAGCTTGTCAAAATATTTAGTATCATTAGACGCTACGCCCAATCGCGTAATGGTCGGCATAGCCATAAACATGGCGTCTATCCACCACCAGTTCGCCGACTCGGGATAATATCCGATCCAATGGTCGATAGCGCTTTTGATAGCGCTGATTTTTGACGGGATTTTCACATCGTCCATCAGATAGAGGTCGATATAGACTTGCCCGCTTGCATGATTGTCGGCGTTGGAGGTAGTAACGCCTCCATTCACCGCCCAATTATTGTTATTCGCCCATTGCAGCGCGTAATCCAGATACGATTTCTTTTGGGAAACTTTGTAAAATTCCAGATTCCCGACAAAATAAGTCGCTTTAGTCCATTCGTTGTTGCCCGGATTGGGATGTCCTGCAATCCAATAATCGTTTATGCTTTCTCCAATCGCGATAATTTCGTTAGCGGGAGGAAGCAATATTTCCGTACCTGCATCCGAAGGAAGTTGCCAGTTCCAGTCAACCGGCGCAGGACCATTGTTTACTCCAAATTTCATCGTATTTGCACGGGGTTGCAACACCGGTTCGGGATATTTAACCGTAGCCGCACGATTCAACACCTGCACAATATCGCCTTTTTGCATGTTCAGTTCTATTAATCCTGTAGCGGCATCTGCGAGGTTATAGCTTAGCTGGTCGCCGTTGAGGTTGCGCACAACAGCCTGCGACATATCAATACCTGTTTGCAGGCGACACAGACCGCCTGCTTCGCTTTCCACCTGTATGAAGACCGTTTTCCCGTAATTACGGGCGGCGCTCACAAGGAAAGCTCCCTCAGTGCGCAGATTAATGAATGAAGCGTTTTCCCATGCGGCAGTCACAGCGGGGAATATGCGAATTTTACCTCCCCACGATTGCAGGTACATGTCGTGCAAAGCGGATACTGCCGACATGGGCGTTTCAAACACCGGATTACCGCTTTCGTAATACAATGTATTCGGACGAATATAAGTAGTATTTCCAATGAGCAGGTTCAACTGGCTGAAAGCGCGTTCGCCATCCCCCATTCCGGCATACATAGCCGAAGAACCGGAGTAGGAATATCCCTGTAAAAGACTGGGCATGCTTTGCCAGCGGTCAATACTTTTGGAGATGATGTCGCGATCGGCAGGATTATCCCAATTCACAAGGTAATACGGATATATCTGCAACAGATGCGACCAGTGACGGTGGGATGAGGCATACTCCTGGGTGGCGCTGATCTTGTAGCCGTAAGCGCCGGTTGGATAAGGCGCCAAGTTATCAAGAAAATCCTGCCATTCGTTGCGTTTAGATGATTCGAGATTGTACTTGTCATTGATCGCAATCAATGTCTGCAATCCCCAGCGCAGCGATGAATGGTCGTAGTTCACGTCGGCGCCGATGTTACTGCTGTTATACTCCGGAGATGCCGTTACAGGCAGGTGGTATTTACCGTCGGAAGCGAACTTTTTACGAATATGGAAGTAGTAATTTACGGCATAAGTGAGCAATTCAAAAAAGTCGCCCTTCAACTCTTCTTCCTTGTTGTTGTAAACGCAATCCTGCCAGTAGTAATAGAGCAGCCAGGTCATGTTGGCAACTTCATACTGATTATTGGTATAAAGCGCCGGATTCAGTTTGGTCTTCAACAGGTAGTTCGACGATCGCGCCATAGCGATAACGGCGTTGTCCGAACGGGTATCAAGCGTTTGTGAAGAACCGTCCACGTAGTAGTTTACGCCTTGATTCTGCGCATTATCAATCAGGTTAGCCTTGTTGTCTTTAAAGGCTTTCCAAAGCGGCTGCGACAGGTGAGAGCGGTTGGCGGCGGCTTGCCATGAATAAGTCAACTGTGTATTCAGGTTCATCCAGATACAGGGCCAGGGCGTGCTTACTACCGGCCAGGGTCCCATAATATCTACCACCGGTTTGCCCTCGCGCGAGGCGCATGCGAACTTATATACCTGCGCCCAGTAGAAACTTTCCATTTTGTGAGTATTATCGAAAGAAATAAAACTTGACGGATAATAGTTGTGCCACCAGTCGGTATGCGTCTTCAACAAGGCGGCGTTATCCGTAGCGAAAGCTTCGTCGAGCGTTTGCTTGGCAGCGGCTATTGCGGCATTTTCACTGCTCTCGTAAGCCACTGTGGCGATCACGCGGCGATTGCCGCCGTTCCGTATTTCTTTCCATGCCACCACATAAACCCATCCTGTCAGCAACGGCTGAATACAGAGCGTGTAGCCGCCGTCTTTGACGTTATTCTTTACGTTAGGATTGGGATATTGCGCATAATCGGCATTAGCATAAGTACCGCCCATATTCTGGCGCGGGCTGATCGCCCTGTCTGGTGCAAATGCCCACGTATAACTGATTTCGCCGGTAGAAGCTGAAGTTTCCCAGACGATATAGTTTTTTTGTGAATGTACATAAGTGCGATAATCAATACGTCCCCTGTTGGTCGTAATAATTCCGCGCGTCAGTGCATCGTAAAGCGACAAACGGGCAGTATCAGCCGTGACGGCGCCAACCGGTATTATACGAAACGAACCGATGGGCAAGCGCGCTTCATCGTAAAGATGAGAATGGGTGGGGTAACCGGGAATCGGGTGTTGGATACGCCCTTCCGTCACATCGGTGCGGGCTACATTGAGCCGGTAAGCGCTGGCATCCTGTTTGTAGAGATCAGTTCCAAGCAATCCGTTTCCCATGATGGCTCCGGAAAAGTAGCCGGAAGGATAACCCGTATTGAAATTCGTCCAAAACATGTCGTGCTGCGCAAGAAACGAAGCCCAATCTATGTTTGCGGTCGTAATTTTTACAGGATCAGGCAAGTGATAATTCGCTTGCGTACCCCAAACGCTTCCTGCGCGGTAAGTTGTTGCGAGCGCCTTATCAGGCGCGAAAAGAAATGCAATGGCTAAACTTAAGAAACAGATTCTTTTCATTTTTCTCATTTTGATGTGATTTTCAAAGATTTACCGTATTGCTTTATTTGCTGTTTTTTTACCGGAGCGATGCATTTTCTGAATAATATAAACGCCTTTTTTTGAAGGTTTAATTATTTCCTTTCCCGCCAGATCATAGTATCTGGCGCTTATTACAGGGTCGTCGGCATCGATCTCTTTGATTCCTGTCAGTGAGGAATCTATTCTGAATGCTTTGCTTGCGCCTCGGTAATCGCCGGTATTGGTAAAATCACAGGGCGTAGTTGTCCATTCTGCTGCAGAAGAAGGAATCCGCGTTTTCACGTTGATTACCGTTTGACTTTGCGCCGGATCGGCAATATTCATTTCAATGTGATCCGCTTTCTTTTTGAAGAGCAAAACGCAAGGTTTGTCAACTTCCACGCTGATGTCTTTACCTGTGAAAGCCGCCGGACTGTAGAATATGATTCCCAGCATATCCAGCGTTTTGTGATATACCGCCTGTATGGATGCATCATTCGCCAATATTTCCACATCGCCCGATTCGTAATAGTTTTTCATTCCGGCAGCGTTTTTATTGGGAACAATAATGTAAGCGTAAGAACCATTGCTTACCTTTTTTCCATGATTGAACCAGAGGGAGAAAACATCGCGGCTCACTTCGGCGTTTTTTCCATTGTTGTTTATGTCGTACCAGTTACCGGATTGTTTCTGATTGCTGACTACAACATTGCCTCCATTCGGGAAGACATATCCGATGCTGTCGTGCAATACCCATTTTGGCGAGCTGGCATAGGCATGTTCGTCCATTGTCGCCAGCGTTGCAAAGTTGTTTCCATCTTCCGATACAACAACATCGCCGTTCAGATTACACTGGTTGAGTGTCGTATTTGCGTCGAAAGCGTCGTATCCTCCGGCGGCGGTGATACTGTTTCCCAAACATACGATTTCATTGTCGAACATAAACCATCCTTTTTTTGCGCTGAGGTTTACTCTGCCATTCGGGTAATAATACGCCGTAACGGAATAAAGCGAATCGGTAACGCCGCCGGCAAAAGTAGAAGTTCCCTGAACGGAAGTGGTGCTTCCTTCGTTTATAGTCGCCTGTGCAGGCGTTTGCAGGCAGGTAATGCCCGGCACCCGCGCCCAGTTCCATGTTCCGTGAATGGTGGCGTACTCGTCGCCGCGCCGAACGATATTGGTCAAACCATCGCTCATGTAGAGCGCTTTTTTGTTTTCGCCATTGCCCCATTCAATTCGTTGCGTACGGGTTGAAACAAAATTAATGTCGAACGTAAATCCCGGACGGATATGAAGCGTGTGGTCGGCTATGAAATGTTGACGGCTCAGCGGTTCAATGGCATAACTTGCAGGAACTTCTCCGCGTATCCGTTTGATGGCGGCATCGTAATCATCCGCATGTTCCGGATCAATGGCTTTCATTCTTTTCGGATAAACGGCGGAACCGAGTTTGTCCAATTCTCCGATACGGCTGATGCCGCGACCGGTCACATCGCCAAGCATATAACGTCCGCGAATGGTTTTTTGCCATGTATTGCGAACAAAATTGCCCAGTATGGCAACTTTTTCGGCAGGCATGGCGTATTTGGTACCTGCGGTAAAGACGGAAAAATAAGTAACGTTCTTGATAAGTTCTTCCCCGTATCCGCCGATATACAGTACCCGGCTGTGCATGATATGGCTTTGATCCGGCTTAATACCGTCGGCTGTAATCCCTGTCGATATTTTGACGGCGGGATAGATAAAATCGTTAAACATTGTACTCAGGCGTTTATCGTTATAAGAAAGGAGCGCGCTGTAGATGCAATGTTCCGCCACATTGGTGATGTTCGAGCTGGATGTAGCATTGCCTGTACCCGGATAGCCGCTTAGCGACTGGTTGAGCATCCTCGACAGGATAGGGGCTTCGGTTGCATCTTCGTCTAATTGCTGTGCGCCTTTTCGCATTTGAATCAACAAAGTGCCGAGCCGTTGCGGTTCTGCAATCTGATTATACCACCAGTTGCTGCAAGCAGCCGGATGCGATTTGATCCATGCCCGTGCGCCGGCTTCAATAGCGGTGAATAAAGCGTTATCTCCCTGTTTCGGGCTACCTTGCACGGTATAGACATAAGCCATGTTGATCAATCGATCCAGATGCTGGGTCGCTTTCCAATTGTAGGCATTGCCCTGCGTGTCGGAATAGTTGATGTCGGGGAAAAATCCATTGCCGCCATCGGCTACATTGCACACGCCGCTCAAATTGTAAACATAGCCGTTTACGGTTGCAGCCAGGCTGTTGATATTGATGAAACTTTCTTTTTCGTTACGGATAACTTCCATTATCCCGTCGAATGTTTCTTTATTGGGATTGACGTAAGGATCGCCGTTTTGATTTTCATAAGGACCGATGTCTATGCTTTTACCAACGATGCGGGTGGCTCCGGCAATATCTTTCTTGGGCATTGCAACGTCGCTGTCGAGCGTTCCGGCATCCACTCCGGGCGAAGTTTCACGAGTTACCCAGTTTTCACCGAAAATAGCTGCGCTGTCGGTGGCAATAACATTACCGGAAAAAGAGAGATTTGCATAATCACTTCTATCAATGATACAATTCAGTATTTTCCCATTTGTTTTATTGGTAGCGCTCGTATTGGAATTGGCTACATTTTGCACATCGTCGTTCACATCTTTATTATTCCACAGAATGGAATTGATCAGTTGCAGCGATGGATTCTGGGTGTTTGCTGCGGAGTTTTCGTAAAAGCTAACGCCGCCACCGCCTGCTTCGGTCGCCCTGTTATCAGCTACCGTGACGTTCCAGATATTGGATGCGTTGCGGGTATCAATGGCAATTCCGGAACCTCTTTTTGCTTCGTTATTCACAATTATGCAATCGTGCATCTGGCAGCGGTTGGCATAAACTCCGCCGCCCTGATTGACGGCGACATTGTTTTTTATAACGCAGTTATATACATTGAGGGTGCCTCCCGTGCCGTTCGCCGAAACGCCGGCTCCGTTGCTTCCCGATTTGTTGTTGGTTATTTCACAGCGATACATGGTGACGGCATAGTCGATATAAGCGCCGCCGCCGGTATTGCCTGTATTTTCGTTGTTGGTTATCAAACAGTCGAAGATTTCGGCTTTGCACCGTATGTTCAATCCGGCGCCATCTCCGTTCATCCTGTAGTTTTTGACTATGCAGTTGGAAATGACGACTGAAGTAGATGTGTTGCCGGAAGCGATATTAATCGCTCTGCTGTAGGAAGAATTGCTTTCTTTTTCGCCGTCGAAAGTAATACCGTCCACTACAATGCTGTTGGATCCGCTACCGTTAAATATTTGAGCTCCGCTATTGGTAAGCACGGTAGGGTTCACAAATTCCCAAGGCTTACCTCCCGGCGTTTTGGCTCGTTCCTCAATACTGTTTTCCGTACCGGCAAAACCGCCATATACGAAAATGTTTGATTTATTTAATGTAATGCTTGGGGTGATGTATTTGCCTGAAGCTATCCAAATCTGATCGTTGGCGCTTGCTTCGGTATAGGCTTCTGATAACGAGTTTTTTACATCTTCTGTTGGCTTAGCTTGCCATGTTCCTACGTACCAGATTTTGGCGGTTGCCGTTTGCATAATGATGGTAAAAGCGATTATGCATAAGAATTTCATGAGTTTAATTTTTTTCATGATAGACAATTATTTTATTTTTTGATAAAAGTTTACATTAAAAACAGGCGCCACGGATTTCAAAGTATAAACCATCATGGCGCCTGTATTAATCATAAGCAGTAAAATTATTTTTATTTCACAACAACTTTAGATACATATTTTCCCGAATTATTCTTCACTTCGATAATATATATCCCTTTGGTGTTGATGGCTTGCGTAGCGGCGCTACCGCTTACCTTCTGTTCCGAAAGTTTTACGCCTGTGGTGGTATAGACGCTTACTGTTGCATCCGAAGATCCGTTACCTAAATTGATGGTAAACGATTTTCCGGCTTCGATCAAGCTGGGAACGCTCACGCCGGTAAGCGGCGTTTTTCCTATGCCTGTGACTGTGAATTTTCCCAAACCAAATTCTCCGATCTGAGTAGAAGTGCCGGATGGCGCGCCGGAGCCTTGTGTATCCGGATGATCGCCTCCATAGTAGTTATCGCTCCACTTTACTATCTGTACCCGTAGAAAACGGTAGGTAGATTGCGGTATGGCGATTGTATAAGTATTGGGATCGGCTACAGCGGATGATGATGAATAATGAGCAAAATCGCCGCAATTCGGAATCCATACAATTCCGTCCTTGTTGATTTGGGTAAAATCAGCTTCAGCGCCTGTGTCGCTACCATAAAGATCAACGGCAAACACTCTCAAATAAACGTAACTGTTGGCAGTTCCGGCAGGAGGATTGCCATTACGGTGATTCCATTTGAAATAATCGAAAGTTTGCGGCGATTGCATATCAATTGTGAACGACGCATAGAAACCGGCAGATTGCGTTGGTATGGTAGGTACATCATGACCGGGGCTGTAAGGTCCTTTGCCCGGTTTCACCAAAGACAGGAATGTTCCATTGTTTCCATCAAACAAATGCTCCGGCTTTCCGGTAGTAAATGCTCCAAGTGCATCAGACCACCCGTCAGACACATAGCCATATTCGGTATCGGTTTGCGTTGTCACTGTCCAGTCTGTCCGGTCTAAGTCCACGCCGGCAGGTTCATCTTGCGCCTTAACCATTGCTGTTACAAACAACAACGATAAAAAAATTAAAGTCAATTTTCTTTTCATGTTTACATTAATTAATTAGTTTACAATAAATTTAAAAACTCGCTTATATTCATTTTTTTTAACTTCAATAATATACATTCCCGGTTTGTAAATCGTTTGTTCGCCAAAGCCATTGCTTATCTTTTTCTCTGATAATTTTTCACCCAGTGCGGAGTAGATATTGACTACTGCATCCGAAAATCCGTCGCCCAAATTGATATTAAACGGCTGCCCTGCTTTCACGGGATTGGGATAGATGTTTACCTGCGGCTGGACGGGAAGCGATTCTAAGCCGGTCACCGACTCTGCGGAAAGGTTGATGTCGGTATGGTTGGTCACTTTTACCGTCAGGCTGTAAACATCGCCATTCAAAGCCGGCGTTACCGGATCGCCGTCAACGGTCACGGTCAAAACTTTCGCAGCGGGGTCTAAAGTAAAATCAACCGTATAGTCGCTGTCTTCATCCGCAAGACTCACGCCTCTCTGCGAAGTAATAATGAGGTCGTTTGCCGTTACATTCACGCTGAATTGCAGCGGAGCGGGCGCGGGCAGCGTTTCTGCCGGAGTTTTGGAACCTGCATTAAACTCAGCTACCTGTATGGTGCTTCCGTTGGCTCTGTCCCAGTCTTCAATTACTACCTTGACATAGCGGTACGACACTTGAGGAAATTCAATGATTATTTCATGGAGGTTTTTCACGTAGTCGATAGCGTAATGTTCATTGAGAGGCGTAAATGCCAAATTATCATTTGAGCCGTAAACCGACAGTTGTCTCGCCCTGATATAGGTGGAAGTATTATTTCCAGCTGTACGGTGCATGTAACTTATATAATTGAACGGCTGTTCGCTCTTCATGTCAACGGTGAACGACGGCTCGTAGTCGGCTGGAGCTGTTATTCCGCCGTATGTTACTCCGGGTTTAACATACGCAAAAGCGGAAGTCTGGACGCCGTCGATGATATAGTTCGGATCACTGCCGCCGACTGTTGCATCGGAGGCTCCATCGAGGGAAGTCGTAATTGTCCATTTCGACCGGTCTATCGGCGCTGTTGCGTTCTCAGGAAACGAAGTGGTGATGCCTATTAAGGGCAGGGGAGCCCATGCCGGTTTGTTTTGTCCTGTTATCATGACACATTCCTCCGTTGTTACCGGAAGCGGAACAATGGCGCCTGTTGCAAGCGCGTTTCCTATTCTTGCCCGTAATTTTGCTTTTACTTCGGCATCCGTAACCCGTATGCCCCACTGGTTGTAATATTCCGTCAGGTCGTATCCCGAAATTTGCGACGCTTTCCAAATCAGGTAAGCGCGCCGTTCGTCGGGAACGCTACCGGACGACATCTTTTCTTCCCGCACAACACGATGCAAGGTTTTATAAAACTGGTCGCCGAAAATCAGGAACATTTGCTCCCATGTCATGAAGCGCAATTCGTCCTGGTTGAATTTCGTGATAGCTGTCAACTGGTCGTTGGGCATGTCGTACACCCTTTTCGCCACGGGAAGTTTCAGGTAGGTATTCTGCGCCTGTTTCCAGCGGTCGGCGGAAGTACGGTTGTAATTTGGTCCCTGAATATTCCGTTCCACTACATAAGAGTAAATATTGACAGTCGATTCGGTTGCCAGATTAATCTGATAGACAGGCTGTTGATGCTGATGTCCCAATTCATGCCCCAGCATCCACGTGTTGTTTCCCGGAACGCCTATTTTGGTCAGGTAACGGCTACGGCTACTGCTTGGGTAGCCTGTGTAGCCGATTGAGCTGGCGTGAGGATTGGCGCTCGTATTTTCTACCAGTAAGAATCTCACTTCTCCCGCTTTCATGCGGTGATGCAGGGGATTGGGGTCGCTGTTGTCCAAGCCGCTTATCTCGTCTTCCTTTGCGAGTAAAGTGTGTATAGCTTCCATCCATTCTTTCAAAACAACGCCTTCCCTGTTGTAACAGGAGTATAAGCGCGCCGCTTCACGTGTAGCCGCCACCGCAATATAATCCGAGTAATAAACCACGTCGGGAGTCACATAAGTATTCCACATTTCATAAAACTCCAAGTCGGTGGTAACTCCATATACATAATACGGAGCACGGACGTGTTGACTGTTTTCGGTAAAGGTAATCCTCGCCTGCCCTTTCGGCGCTGCGGTTCCATCGTTGATGAAACTCAACCAGATAAGTCCTCCTGCGCTGGCGGTAATCGTATTTACGCCGGCTTTCAAAGTAGTCGATACGCCTGTATTTCTGCCATCGACATTGAATCCCATTGTTCCTACGGTGAGTACCGGCATAACATTCAGGTCTGCCGGCGTAAGAATTTCAACATTTACTTCCACCTTTTTACCGGCTTCAATATAGAAGCCGGTAGGTTGTTTGTCATATTTTTTATGCCCCTGGCATAAGCGTACCCGTTCCTTTTCTGCGCTGTTGATTTGACTGATGACAATGCTTTCAGGATAAGGCGTTGTGATAGCCGCCTTTGCTACGACGCTGCTAACAAGAAATAATAATAATAAAAGTTTTTTCATCACTTTTTTTTTGTTTTTTATGTTTATAATAGACTTAAACCGAATATCGCAATATTCACAGAACTTCCACTGGTTGAACCTCCGGAGTTATCGCTCCAATTGGTAATGGTTACTTTCACGTAACGATATTCAAATACTCCCGGCAAAGGCAAATCGTGACGGGCGGGATCGGCTATGTTGGCATTCTGATTGGGAGCGGAAATTTCATACGTATTGGGGATACGTATATTATCCGAAATGGTATCCCATGTTTCGCCGTCGTTGCTTCCTTCGACCCGGATTGCCCAAACGCGCAGATATACATAACTGTTGCTTGTGCGGTGGTTCCAGCGAATGGAGTTAAACTTATAAGCGAATTGCATATCGATAACAAAATGCAAAAATGTTCCTGCCGGAGTGGTGCAACTGTTAAGCGTTTTCCCCGGTTTTGTCAACGAGAGGTAAGTTGTCGTACGGCTTTCATCAAACATGTCGTAAGGACTTCCCGTCGTTCCATCTATCACGTAACCGTTACCGGTAGAATATATGATCGAAGTATTGACCGTCCATAAAGCGCTGGTCAAATCTTTTTTACCTGCATCGACGTTGACCGTAAACTCTTTGCTGATTCCGTTCTTGCTGGTTGCCTGAATCAGAGCTGATCCGCTGCTGAGCGCAGTGAGCGTGTTCGTTTCGTTATCAATAGCTACGCAGTCGCCATCCAGAATTTCAAAATTCAGACGCCGGTTAATGACGTTCACATTAGAAGGCGTTACCCAGGTAGCTGTATTTAAATTAATTTTTTCACCAACTCCCAAAGTTATATTGTTCAATTTGGAATTAAGAATGACGTCGGTAATCAGGATTTCGTCCACGACCCGCATTTTAAATGTTGCCGTAACATTCGGATTATCATCGGATACGACATGTATTTGGACAGAATCCGATTGAATCCCCGTAATCACGCCTTCATCGGTAATGCTTGCAAAAGCTTTTGACGCTTCATCCAATGAAAAATGCAGCGTTTTATTGTCGGCATATCCAGGGAAGACCAAAACATAAGGCGCAATATCAAATGAAAATCCTTTTTCTATCAGCTGGTTTTTCACCAGCGACGGGATTATGATACGTTCCACAGGGTGATAATCCTTGTAAACGTCGATGTAAAATGTGGTAGCTAACCGCGAGTCGGCACGGAAAATAATGTTCACTTTTGTGACGCCTTTTGCAAGCGGTTGAATACTTCCATCTTCACGGATTGTGAGTATGTTTTCGTCTTCAACTTCAAATATGAATCCGCGATTGTCGAAAACAATGTCGGGATTGTTGGGTTCCATCAACATGATTTGATCGGTATTGTACTGTTCAATACGCAAGGTGTCGCCATCCATCGGATTTCTGACGGCTACTGTTTTGTCTTTGTAATATTCCGTGTCAATTTTATAATATTTTTCCGTACAGGAAAATAAGAAAATTGAAACAAGACACGACAAAAATGTTAAACTTACTATATTCTTTTTCATAAATTCAATTTTTTTATTCTAAATAAAATTACCAACCCGGATTTTGAACTAATTTACCTTTAGCCGAGCCAAACTCTTTTAATGGTATCGGCAAATGGTACATTTTAGATTGAAAGTAGTGCTGCTCAATTGGTTGAATCGACCAGGAGAAAAAGACTTCCCCGTTATCGCCTTCGCCAATTCTTTCCCACACGGCGGCATAAGACCATTGGTTGTTCATGGCTTCGAATAATTTGCGTCTTTGCAAATCCCAGAAGCGATTACCGCCTTCAATAACAAATTCGATGCGGCGTTCGTTAAGAATAAAATCAATCATTTCATCCTTGTTCATATTTTGCGGAATGCCGTAACGATTATCATTTCCCGGCAAAATACCCGCTCTGCTGCGAATTTGGAATAAACAGTCTTCGATTTGTCCTCTGTATTGATCCACGTCGATTTCCGTCATTACCTCAGCATCCATCAGTAGAATATCGGCGTAACGGATGAACGAGAGTCCAGTGCCGTTTACAGAACCGGTCTGGTTTCCAAGCACATCGGTTTTACATATTTTTACGTAGTAATAGCCTGTCGGCGATCCGTTCGTGAAAATGCCGTCGGTAGGCGCTCCGCGATAGGTATAAACAGGTTCTTTGACGCCATCGGATGTGCGTTTCCACATACCTCCATTATAGAGGAAAGTATAATAGAAGCGCGGATCGCGATTCAGATAAGGTTCATCCGGATTGTACAACGAATTGTTCTGATTGTATTTGCCCGGAGCGGTATAATATTTTTGCTGTACATCTTTATCACGAATATCCACCCCGTCTTTTGTCGGGAACGCTTCCGTCAATTCATGATAAGGCACGATTTTGGGAGTTCCTTGCCGGGATTTCGGCAATAATGAACCATGAGGCCAGCTGTTACCGCCAACGCCGTCATTTAACCAGAACCATATTCTTTCCTTTGAAACGCGCGAAGCGGTAGCCGTGTAAAATCCACTGCCATTTGCGCCTTGAGCCAGTTCGTAATATTGTTTTTCTTCGTTGTAACGGTAGAAGTTATCGATGGCTTCTTTCGCTTTTTTCCACCGGTTGATGTCAAAATTATCATAACCGGTCATCAGGCGATTTTCTCCGGAGCCCATGTTGCCGCCGTTGGACAAGGGGCTGGCTGCATAATGATAGAGTTTCACCAACATACCTAAAGCAGCGCCTTGGGTGGGGCGGCCATATTTTTCGAGGTTCTGCACTTCAGGCAGGTTTTCTGCAAGATAAGTAAATTCCGATGCAATATAATCCACCACTTCCTCGTAGGTAGAACGGGGTAAATCATAATTATCAAACGGATTTAACATATTATCGCCCACGATTGGAACGCCGCCGAAATTTCTCAACAAATGGAAATAATAGAATGCCCGCAAAAAACGCGATTCTAATTTCATTCCATCTTTGGTTTGCTGCGTCAAAGGACATTTGTCGATATTTTCAAGAACCTGGTTGCATATACGGATATTGCTGTACATGGCCGTCCAGGCATTCAGAAAATGCTCGAAACCGGCATTGATGCCATTCTGCGTAAAATCGGATTTCATGAATGCCGGACAAAAACGCTGACGGTTGTTGGAAACTTCCTTCCCGTCGTCGGTAGCGGAACTGTAATCTTCATAGTCGGTCAGAAACCAGCCTGCCCGTCGAGGCGCATAAAATACGGAAGGTATTTGCCAGTAAACGGTGGCAAGATACTGTTGAGTCATCAGACTGTCGGAAAATATTTTTTCAAGCGACAGCGATTCCGATTTGTCATCCAAAAAGCCTTCGGTACTTTCCGTACACCCGGTGGACATCGTCATAACGAAAACTGCCGATAATAAAAAGAATATATATTTTATTTTTTTCATATTAAAACAATATTAAAAGTTGATTTGAATTCCAAAGTTATATACTTGTTGTTGGGGATAAGTAGTAATACCGCTTTGCGTACTTTCGGGGTCAATCTGGTAGTCAGCCAGTCCCGACCATGTAAATAAGTTTTGAGCGGTGAAATAAACGCGGGTACTACTTAATTTGACATGTTCCATCCATGATTTCGGCAGGGTATAACCGATTTCGATGTTTTTCCAGCGAAGATAATCGGCAGAGCGCAGCCAAAATGTTGACATTTCCTTATTCACGCCGTTTTCCCTGGTCAGACGGGGATAAGTGGCGTTTTTGTTCATCTCAGCCAGCATTGCGGCATCGGTAATCAGATTACCGTTGTTGTCGTAGTTTCTCCATCTTCCCTGATGAATAGGCATCGGTTTACCGTTTTTGTCGCCTACAGCAGGATTAACCGTACCCGAAGCCAGACGCAACATTTCTTCCACGCTTACCGAAGAGCCGGTTGCGCCCTGGAATAAGGTCGAGAAGTCGAAGTTTTTGTAATTGAATCCCAAAGCAATGCCATAAGTAAAATCAGGTACGTCCTTGCCAATGGCTACGCGGTCGTATTCATTGATTATACCGTCGGGAACGCCGTTAGGTCCGCTGATGTCCTTGAATTTGATGTCGCCCGGAGCAAGCGTCGCTTCCCCTTTTCTTACATCATACGGGCTGTTGGCAATATCTTCATAAGAAGTGTAAAATCCGTCGGCGACATAACCGAAAATCGTACCGATGGGGCGTCCGGTCTTCATACTCAAAACGAAAGGAGTGGGCGCTTCGTCCATATACAGGATTTTATTTCTGGCGCTGGAGAAAGTGCCTTTAATGAAATAATTCACTTTACCTATCTTGTCGTTCCACGATACTTCGCCGTCGAAACCGGAATTTTCGGTTCTACCGATGTTCATATAAGGCAGAATCTTCATCACCTGTCCGTTTTTCACCGCTGTCCCGTCGAATCCGGAAAATATGTTATAATATCCTGCATAATAAACGATACCCTGACGTTCGGCCAAAATGCCGGATCGTCTGTTGTAGAAATAATCGGCAGATACGGATAATCTGTTTTTCAACATACTGATATCTATACCTATATCCGTCTTTTTTTCCGTTTCCCAATGCATCAGCGGATTGGCATAATACGACATGGCGATTGCGCCTATTCTGTTGGCGGAGGTAGAACTCGATTCGCCAAAATGGTAGTTCATCACAATGTCGTAAATATCTTTGTAAGCGAAAGCCTGTTTCATTTTATCCGAACCCGTCAGACCGTAAGATCCTCTCAGTTTCAACATATCTACGCGGGCAGTTTCGGCGATTGAAGCCAGATAAGGTTCTTGCGCCAAATTCCATCCGAGGGAAATTGCAGGAAACCAGTCGTAACGATGTCCAACGGCAAAAGCGTCGGAACCGTTATAAGCGGTACTAAACTCAATCAGATAGCGTGAATCGTAATTATATCCCAAACGACCGGTATAATTGATCGAGTTGCGCGGCGATCCGGCGCCGGTACGGTTTGAATACCAGTTAGCAAGAAGCAAGCCATTGATGGCATGAGGTCCGAAAGTCCGGTTATAAGAAAGATCGAAACGCGAATTGATTTGCATCAAAGGATAAGAATCATTAGATGTAGCTCCGGAAGACATTAAAGGCAGGATGTACTGGTTGGTAACTACCGGCGCCAAACCGTCAATAGCCGGCTCGTAGTAATAATCCAGCACTTCGTTGCGCACCAGCGATCTGTCCCATCCCCAATTATTAGTCAAGCCCATTACGCCGCGAACTTTCAACCCTTTGGTAATTTTTTTCAGATCGTATTCCATCGTGATATTCCCGTTCAGATTATTTCTGAACTGTCTTTTATAACCGCCGTAAGTCAACCATGCCAACGGGTTGATATAAGTACCCGTATAACCTCCGAAAGAACCGTTTGCCTGGTAGGCAGGATAAGAATAAGGAGCAATACCGGCGCCAATAATCCGACGGAAGATATTCATATCCGACATTCCTCTTGGAGTAGCCGGCATATTCGGTTGGTTGGTTTCAGCAAGAATAGCGTTTGCATTGATTCTTACCAGAAAATCTTTGGCTACCGAAATATCGAAATTGGAACGCAGGTTGTAACGATGGTTATAATAATCGCTGTTGAATTTTTCTTTTTTAGGCATCGTTTTAAACAATCCTCCCTGATCTAAGTAGGAAAAAGAAATGAAATATTTCACTTTTTCCACGCCGCCCTGTACGTCGGCAGCGTATTGCTTTTGAGCGGATGCTTTTTTATACAGCATATCATACCAGTTCACGTTCGGATAAACGTAAGGCATATCATTCAAACGGTAATGTTCCAGCGCGTCGTCGCTAAAATATTTTGCGTTGTTCAAATTCGTAAAATCCTGATCGTTTGTATGCAACTCCTTCAATAAAGTCAACGCATCGTAAGAATTTAAGAATGTATTTTTGTAGGTCGGACGCTGCAAACCGTAATCCATACGAAATGTAATTTTAGGTTTTCCGAGTTTTCCCCTGCGGGTAGTTATCAAAATAACGCCGTCAGCTCCTTTGATACCGAAAATAGCCGTACTTGCCGCATCTTTCAGAATCGTGATGTCTTCAATATCGTTTGTGGAAATTCGCGAAAGCGTAGAAAGATCCGATTCAATATCGTCGATAAGCACCAGCGGATCGTGAGTCACGCCATTGGCAGCATCTTCATTAAAAGAACCCTGTCCGCGAATATACAGCCGTGCGGCATCGCTACCCGGTTGACCGCTTCCCTGCAACTGGAACAAGCCGGGCAAACGGCCTGCCAGCGCGTTTTGAATGGAAGTTGTCGGGATCTGTCTGATTTGATCGGCATTGATCTGACTGACAGAGGCGATATTCGATACCCTGGATTTCGTACCGAATCCCTGCCTTACAATCTCTACTTCCTGCAACATATTTTCGTTCTTTTTCAAGGTGATTTCCATATCTGCGGAAACAGGCAGCGTTCTTTCCGCATACCCTAAATAATTTATTTTGATTTGGGATTTTTCAGAAGCGACTTTCAATACAAAATCGCCGTCAACTCCCGTAGCAGTTCCATTCGTAGGTTTGCCAACTTCCGAAACGCTGGCTCCTATCAACCCTTCGCCGGTTTCATCAAGCACTACGCCCCTCACCGTAAATTGAGCCGACAAATAAAAAGGAATGAATAATAATATGCTTATAAATATATGTTTCATACATTTGAAATTTTAATAGTGTTTTTTAATATGACCATCCGGGATTTTGCTCCAAAGCTTTGTTTCCATACATTTCACCTCTTGGTATGGGATACCAGTACAGTCGCGGAAGGAAAGACGAATTGGCGGCATTCTCGTAAGAATAGGTAAATGTTCCATCGTCATTTTTGGCGATTCTCACGCCTTTCACCGGTTGATTCATTACTTTCTCTGCGATTTTCCAGCGGCGGATGTCCCAGAAACGGTGTTCTTCAAAGCAAAGCTCAACCCGGCGTTCGTTGCGGATAATACTTCTCATCAAGTCCTGGCTGTAGGTTCCGGGAGCCGGCAAGCCATAACGCCCGTCATCTCCGGCATTGATTCCTGCGCGTTTCCGCAAAGCGATTAAACCGGATACAATCTCGGTATCGTTCGTTGGATCGGATTCATTCACAGCTTCGGCATAATTCAACAGGATTTCCGCATAGCGTATGATTTGATAATGGTGAAAATAGGATGTATAAACAGTCGTACCTTCATTATCGCCCAGAAATTTTTTCAGGTAATAACCTGTGCGGGTATAACTCACGCCTTGCAGCGCGCCACGGTTGGCGCCACCTTCGAATGTTTCCACTGTTTTACTCAACCAGCGCGAACCGTTGAGAAAAATGAAACGGTTCAAACGGGGGTCGCGATTTACATAAGGAGCCTGTTCGTCGTATCCTGCTTCGGAATCATATCCCTGTTCGGGATCATAATTTTTATAAATTGATTTTCCGTCTATTGTCAGGAAAGCGTCAACCAGATTTTGGCTGGGGCTGGTATATCCCGACGAATTAACCAATCCCGAACCGGCAGTATAAGAAAAACCGGTCGGCGAATTGTTTTGCTCAATATTTGTTGTAGAATTTGCCGATAAATTAAGCATGATCATTTCCTTGTTGGGAAAGTCGGAAGCATTCATTGCAAACTGGAAAGCCGGTTTGGGGTTTTCATAAAGTGCATAAACATTCAAATCAATTAAGCGTTTAGCCCAGCTTGCCGCTGTCTGCCATTTGTCGATGCTGTGATTCTCGTTATACAAATCGCTGGCTAAATACAACGACAAACGGGAGAGAAACCCCAGCGCTACGCCTTGATTCACATGTCCTATCATATTTCCCTGATTGTCGGGATCTTTATCGTCTGCAACAGACTGCGCCGGATGCAAATCGTTGTAGCAAGAGCCGGCTACATCCGGACTGATTTCGTTGACAATATAACCGGCTACTTCCTGAATCGTGGCGCGGGGAATATTCAAATCGTCGTCGGCGGTCAAAACCCTGTCGCCAAGCATGGGAACGCCACCCCAGCGTTTCAGCATTTCAAAATAATAGAAGGCGCGCAACAACCGGGCTTCGGCTTTCATCTGTTTGATATAGTATGCCGGAACCTGCGAAGAAGGAGGAAATATATCCACTTTGCTTAAAAACAGATTCACGCGGCGAATGCCTTGATAGCTGTTTGTCCATGCGCCTCCGTCGGGAAGATTACCGGCAGAAACATAATTATTGCGGAAGTAATCAACCGTAGAAGTGGTGATGGTAGGCAAACCGTCGTCGGTAGCGCAGTCCAGATAGGATTTTTGATCCATCCGGTTATGTAAAGAAGGTAAATTTATATAGCAGGCATAAAACAACTGTTTTACTGAGCTATTGTCGGTTGAATCGCCCGGATTCAACACCTTGTCTTCTGAATTTACATCCAAAGGTTCAGATTCAAATGTATCGCAGGATATAAAAAACATTGCCTGCAAACAAAAGAGACAGGAAAATAACAGATATTTATTTTTTTTCATATTCTAAAGGAATTAAAATTGAACATTTAAACCAACATTATAAGCTTTCATATCAGGCACGCGACTGCCATACGGCGTATTGCTTGTAGTACCGCCAAAATTTGCAACCATCTCAGGATCCAGGTATTTCAGCGGACTAAGAGTTAAAACATTATATGCGTTGGCAAACAGTTTGACACCCGAAATCTTGATGGATTTCATCCAGCTTTGGGGCAGCGAATACGACAACTCAACATTTTTCAGGCGTAAATAATCGGTATTTTTTACCCAGAAAGTAGAATAACGTGTATTGTAGGCATTGCTTGCCGCCGAAAGACGCGGATAGCTTGCATTGGGATTATCGGGAGTCCAATAGTCCAGATTTTCTTTATAAGCGTTACCATAAGCATTATTTTTGTTTCGTTCAAAAGGCATATTGCAAATAAACGCCTGCGAATTGCCCAAACCTGTCCATTGCGTACTCAAGTTAAGTCCTTTCCAGCCCACATTCAGATAAATTCCGTATTCGATGCGCGGCGCATTCGTGTAAATTTCGCCAACATCCAATCCGTCAATCATATTGTCGCCATTCAAATCTTTATACCTGATATCGCCCGGTTTTGGGAGATAACCATCCACCGTGTATTTAGTCAAATAATCATCAATTTCCGCCTGAGACTGAAAGATTCCTTCGGCTATATAACCATGCGTTTGATTATTCCGGTTTCTACCGACAGTCTGCATATAAGGTTCGGGATATTCAGGCTCTCCATTTTTCAACCATGTTGATTTGTAGAATGTTACAAAAGGATTAGCGCTAAGCGAGAAGTTGCCGAACTGCTTTTGATAAGTCAAATCAAGCTCAATTCCCTGTTGACGATAGGCTGCAAAGTTTGTTGAAATAGGGCGTATTCCAGGTATGTTGCTGAAATTTTTGGACACATCCACAGCAAGAATGTCAAAATGACGGTTGTTGAAATATTCTGCGCTCAGTTTAAGCGACTTGTCAAAAGCCACCACATCGACTCCTAAAACAAAACGTAAACTTTTTTCCCACTGGGAAATAAACGGAAGCCCATCTTCTATCAAGGTTGGGTAGGAGGTCGTCGTCTGTCCCAATATTACATTGTCGCCGTTTTTGTATAACGGTAAGTAAGTATAATAATAGGAACTTAAATTTCCGATTCCGCTTCTAAAGAACGAACCTGTCCCGTCGTTTCCATTCAATCCCAAACTGGTGCGCAGTTTCAAGGAATTGACAGCTTCTGCATTAAAGAAATTTTCCCTGTCGATATTCCATGCCAAACCGGCAGACGGGAAAAATCCCCACTGATAACCTTTTTTGATATAATTCAGACTGTTTGTCGAAAGACTGATTTCAGCCATATACTTTTTGTCGTAATCGTAACCGGAATGAAGATTGAAACCCTGTTTGTACATCGGAAGCGGCGTACCCATTATAATAAACTCATTGTTCCAGTAAGTAAGTCTTGTTTTTGAACTGTTCAAGCCTGCACTGAAATCATAACCGGCATGAAGTTCAACATATTGCAAACGATTTTGGCGCGTGTAACTCGAAGATCTTGAAGGAGCGTCGCCTGTAACAATCTTTTTGTAGAGCGACGGATCGTTAGCATCCTTATTTTCGTCGAAAGTATATTGCCAGACATCATAGCCTTTAACATTCTTTCTCTGTTCGCGATAAGAAGAATTGTAGGAGTAAATTCCTTTTGCATACAAACCGTTCAAAGCGCCGGTGAAACGATGTTCCAAAGCAAGATCGAAATTCAGGTCGGATTTTGAATACATCATGTATCCGGTTGCCAGACTCATGGCGTACAAATTAGCCGGATAAGCTGTGGTTCCGCCGAAAGTCTCCTGAAGGATTCCTTTTCCATCCAGATCTGCCGGACGGTTAAAAATCGGATAGGCGTTAGCCGGCGTGGAATGTATGCCGTTATAGATATCATCTTTCATGGTCGCTCCCGGCGTATTTTCACGAAACATTTGTCCGAAAAGATTTACCGACAAAAACGTGGTGCGCGTCAGATTGATGTCCACATTCGTACGCAAAGACCATTTCTTGAAACTTTCACGCGTATTGTAAGCGTTCATTGATTCGTTCTGTTTCAGGAAACCATCCTGATTAAACATGTTGAGGTCGATAAAATATCGCGCCGCTTCACTTCCGCCCGACATATTCAGGTTGTATTGCTGAATGGGCGCTTTATCCCGCATCAATATGGAATACCAGTCGTTATTCGGATGAGTATAAGGGCTTTCGCCTGATTTGTACAATTCCAGATCGCGGTCGGAATACATCGGCCTGGATCCATCATTGAATAAAGCCTTATTTAATAAGGTGGCATAATTATAAGCGTCCAAAATTTCAGGACGATAAATTTGTTGAGCCTGTGCGTATTGCGCCGTAAAATCAATTTTCATTTTATCGGCAACGCCCCGCTTGGTCTTGATGTATAAAACGCCGTCGCCGGACGACATGCCCCATGCAGCCAAACCCAAACCGTCTTTTATCAACGATACCGATTCTATCTGGCTTGCCGGTATGTTGGCGTCGGCACGTGGAATACCGTCCACGACAATCAAAAGACCACGCTGTCGCATGTTCAAACCGGCTTGTTCGGTTGGATAACCTTGTGAAATATTTACATACAATCCGGGTAAGGTTCCATCTAAAAAATCCTCCATCTGAAACACCGGACGGTGCAACAGGCGATCGCCTGAAACTGTCGAAACAGATTGGATCAATGTTTCCGGATTCTGTTTAAATAGTAATACATTCGGCGCATTTACATTTGACTGAAAATTTACCGAGTCTTTTTTTTCATGTTGCGCCGATATTGACATCAACATGAAAAACGTACAAAATAAGAATGTTCCCATCCTGTATTTCTGCCTTTTTTTCATTATTAAAATTCCCATACACGCTTTGTTAATTTTGATATATAAAAACCCATTAAAAATTAAAAATATGTTACAAAATTAGACAGAAGCTGTGTTTATGCCTTGTCCGAATTGTTTTTTGTTTTGTCCAAATTGTTTTGTGGAAGAAAAACACACAAAAAGGGAATTATGGTTATATAAATCTTTTATATCTTTGTCAAATCCATAATTTAAATCCAATGAAAAAAATAGTATTTATTCTTTTATTTATCTCCTGGACTTTTTTGCTTCTCGCTAATGAGCCGGAGACAACACCTTTTTGGAAAGAAGATTTTTCTGCCGGCGTTATTCCTGCCGGATGGAAAAATGTAGCGTTGAACGACAGCAACGTGGTTTGGAAAGTGACCGACCAGCCCTACCCCGGCTCGTATGGACGAAATTACCAAGCGCCGCCGATAGCGTCAAAAAGCAGGGGATATCATCTGCAAATCGCTCCCGGAGTAACTGTGGACAGGAATGTGAATAGCTGGAAAAAAGCGGGAATCTTTCCTGACGCCTACATCCAGACGCCGGCTATCGATTGCTCGAAAAAGAAATCGGTCGTATTGAAATTCCAGCAGAATTTTTTCTGGGGCGAATGGGATGCGCAAACCAAAAAATCGGGTTTGACAGTCGCTGTCAGTAATGATGGAAATACATGGAAAGAATATGATGTTCACAACGGAATCAATCCCAAAAGAGATTGTCCGAATCCGATGAACGTGGAACTCAATATCACGCACGTGGCGGCGGGACAAAAAACAGTATATGTCCGTTTCTTCTGGCGTCACATGTATCAGTGGTATTGGATGATCGACGATATAGAACTGTCGGAAGCGCTCGACCGGGATGTTCAGGCGCTCAATATTACTTCGCATCAGTTGGAAGGAAACACGTTCGGCAAAAGTGATACGCTGGCATTCAACATCGTAAACCTGAGCGCACGGCCTGTTACCAACAGTTTTGACTGTTATCTTCAAATCGACAAGCGACCGCTGCTGAAAACGACGGTTATGGCTTCTGCTAAAAAACCGTTCGGCATTATTGATACCATGCGGATTTTATTTCCCGGAATAGATTTGAGCGATGTGGGCGTGCATAAGATTCAGTTTTATACTGCGTTCGCGGGCGATTTGAGAACTTCCAACGATACGCTGTCGATGGAGTTGTATTCACAGGCATGTCATATAGGGGCAATTACAAATATTTCAAAAAATGATAACGAAATACAACTCAGTTGCAACTTCACCAAATTCAGAATACAATTCTTAAGAGATGATATTTTCCGGATTTGGATGGCGTACGATGGCGAATTTAGCAACCCTGCCGGAAATGATATTGTTATCAACACTCCAGCCCGGCAACCGAAAGTAAAAATGGAAGACAAAGGCGATTATTATCTGATGACTACGGCTGATGTCGCGCTGCGGGCTTATAAAAATCCGTTGCGTTTTGCATTGTACAAACCGGATAATACAACTTTGCTTTGGGAAGAAACACAAGGTATTACCTACGGCAAACAAACCGTTCAGTACTTGAAACGGGGCGAAAAAGAGCAATTCTTCGGTGGAGGAATGCAAAACGGACGATTCTCCCACAGGGATAAAACGATTAAGATGACAATCAACTACAATTGGGAAGATGGCGGAAATCCGAATCCGGCAACGTTTTACATGAGTACGATGGGATACGGCGCGATGAGAAATACCTATTCCACCGGCGAATATTCATTTAAAGATACGGTGCAGTTGGTTCAGAACGAAAGCCGGTTCGATTGCTATTATTTTGCAGGAAATTCATTAAAAGATATTTTGAACGACTATACCGACATTACAGGCAAACCGTTTATGGTTCCCCGCTGGGGATTGAGTATGGGCGATGCAAACTGCTACAACCGCGGCGCTAAATCGGAAAAAACCAAAGGTTCTACAACAACCGGTTTCGACGGACTTACGCCAAGCGTTATTCCTTTAATTGCAGATAAATATATTGAAAATAATATGCCGCGCGGATGGATTTTGCCCAACGACGGCTACGGTTGCGGCTATACCGACCTTAAATATACGGTTGACGAACTCATGAAACGCGGATTCCGTACCGGATTGTGGACTGAAAACGGCGTGGAAAAAATCGCCCGCGAGGTAGGCGAATATGGCTCGCGCCTCTGCAAACTGGATGTCGCCTGGGTAGGCCCCGGCTTCAAATATGCGCTCGACGGAGCAAAAGCGGCTTACGACGGGATTGAAGCCAACAGCAACGCACGCGGCTTTGTCTGGATGGTATGCGGATGGACAGGCTCGCAACGCAACGCCGTGTTGTGGACGGGCGACCAAAGCGGCAACTGGAATTATATCCGCTGGCATATCCCAACAATTGTCGGCTGCGGATTATCCGGTCAGAATTATGCAACGGGCGATGTGGACGGTATTTTTGGCGGCAGCGACTCGACTTACGTCCGCGATTTGCAATGGAAATGCTTCACTCCGATATTCATGGGAATGTCGGGCTGGGCAAGCAACAACAAGAACGGCATAAAAGACAAGCAACCCTGGCTGTTCGGCGAACCTTTCACCAGCATTAACCGCAAATATCTGATGCTGAAACAGCGATTTACACCTTATATGTACACGCTTTGCAACGAGGCGCATCAAACGGGAACGCCGGCTGTGAGAGGATTAGTCCTCGAATATCCCGATGACCCTGTCACTTGGGGCGATCATGTCAAGTACGAATATCTGTTGGGAAAGGATTTACTGGTAGCGCCCGTTTATGCTCCGGCTCCCAAACGCGACAGTATTTATTTGCCTGCCGGTAAATGGATTGATTATTGGGACGGAACGGAATACAGCGGCAATACTACGCTGACCGACTATACGGCGCCGCTCGACAAACTTCCGCTGTTTGTGCGCTCAGGTGCAATCCTCCCGCTCTATCAGCAAATGATGTACGACGGGCAATTTCCAGCCGACACGCTCACGCTTGATATTTATCCCTCAGGAGCGGACGCTTCTTTTGCTATGTATGAAGACGACGGCAATACGAGGGAATATAAGGAAGGGAAATTCGCAACCACGAAGTTTGAAGTCAAACCGTCAACTGCAGGAACAACCATTGTGTTGAATGCCGCTTCAGGAGATTTTACCGGACGGCTGACCAAACGTGTTTATCTGCTGGATATTCATACAAAAACGCTTCCCAAAGAGGTAGTGTTGCAAGGACAAAAAATGAAACGGCAGAAAAACAAAGCAAGTTTTGATGCCTCTTCATCGGGTTGGTTTTATGAAGCGGATAATAAAAATGGAATATTGCATATCAAAACGCCATATCTTTCGACGGATGAAACGGCTGTGATCAGGTATTAAAAAAAGGATTTTAATATTGGGAAACGATTGTAGAGGCGGCGCGCGCGCCGTCTCTACAATTTTAGCGGCCTCTCAATCTAAACGTAACAGGTAAACGATAATATATAGATACCGGAACTCCGTTCTTTGTTGCCGGAATCCATTTCGGTATCTTTTTTACTACCCGTAATGCTTCTTTGTCAAGATTTGGATTCACGGATTTTTCAACTTCAACTTCCTTGACAGATCCATTAGGATCTATTCTAAGTTTCAGTACTACAGTACCTTGAATTCCTTGTCTCTCTTCTTGAATTGGATAAGATATATTTTTCCCCAGATATTTTGCTAATGCGACTTCACCGCCCGGAAATTTGGGTACAATAATGACACCTGTATCCGATTTAATTATTTGAGTTGAATCTTTCAAAAAATGCTTGTTTCGATCTAATACAGGGATATGTTGAACAGAATCCGTTTTATTGGAAGCGTCCCTTATAGGTAATTTAAATGTAACAGGTAAACTATAATACACATCAGCCGGCATTCTATTCCGTATTCCCGGAATCCATTTGGGCATCATTTTCACTACTCGTAGCGCTTCTTTATCACAGAGTGAATCTAAAGATTTCACCACTTCCACATCTTCAACCGATCCATCCGCTTTGATAACAAACCGCAGTACTACACGACCATGAATACCTTTCTTAACAGCTTCTGCCGGATACTGAATATTATCCGAAAGCCATTTCATTAATGCTTCGTCACCACCTGGAAATTGAGGCATTGCTTCATCAAAAAACCAAATATTTGACTTTACAGTATCTTGCTGAACGACATTCATTTCATTAACCTCTTCCGCTTTTGTTTGGAAACCGCTAAAAAACAGAAATATTGCAATAACCCAAAGCATCGAGGCATATTTCCACATATTGCAAAGAGTGGTTTGTTTATTATTCATCGTAAAAGTTTATTTTAAAGTGAATAAAAGAGTAAATATAAAAGTTTTGGCAAAGTTACAGGTTTTTTTTAATCCGACAATAATATATGCAAATGAAACCCTCTTTGACAAATGTAATTAACCTTTGAGTGATTTTGCATTCATCGAACTTACAATTTTCTTACCGGTTTTTGCTTCAATTTCTTTTCGCGTGTTACCTGCGATTGTTCCGCCTTGTTGAGCGAAAATCAGAGTTCGGGTTATTTTTGGAAAATTCTTACCTTTTTGTTATAATTGTATGAAAAATGATTACATTTGTAACGTCAAATATTTAATATTTTGTTTTATGCTGACAAGAACGCAGGTTTTTGATACACTTGAAAAAATGCCGGAACAATTTTCTATTGACCAGCTTTTTGATAAATTACTTTTTATCAGTAAAGTAGAAATTGGTTTAGCTCAATCCGAAAATGGACAGGTCAATACCAAAGAACAGGCTAAACAAAAACTTTCCAAATGGTTAAAGTAAGGTGGACGGATTTCGCTCTTGAAAACTTAATCGCTATTGGTGATTACATCGAAAGGGACAGTTATTTTTACGCCCAAAGGACGGTTAATAATCTTTTTGATTCCGTTGATATTTTAGAACAACATCCGCTTGCAGGTAGAATTGTCCCAGAATTTAACAATAGAAATATCCGAGAATTGATACGTGGTAATTACCGTATCGTCTATAAATTGGTTAGCGAAATAGATATTGATATTATCACCGTTCATCATTCCGCAAGGCTATTGAGAAACTTACCTGAAGACGAATAAATTTTTATCATACCCATGCCAACTATGCCATTTCAACTTTCTTTATTTGTATCTTTCTGTAAATTCCATATTTAGGTTGCTCGAGAGGTACAGCACATTGAATTTTGGACGTATCATAACAAAAAAAACTTCTTGTAGTATTTCATTAGAAACAAACAAAATATACTTTCCATCAATAATACGTGTCATTATTTTTCGTGGCGATAGGCTTTTATTTCGTTCATCACATCGGTTTCCGACAAGTTATTTTCCAAAGCCAAACGGTCGCCGAGCGAAAATATATTTAGCCAATTCTGTTTGCGAGCAATATATATTTTAGTTGCCTCAAGGATAATATCTACACGAGAACAATCTTTTTCGTCAACAAAATTATCTATCTGCTGTAATAAATCTGCTTGAAATGGTACTTCTATGATTGCTACTGGCATAATTTAATCTTATTATTATTTTATTTACAAGGTACAAAGTTATATGTTTTTTATATTTATACAATAATATATGCGAAAAACACGTAGAGACGGGGCGCACCCCGTCTCTACAATCGTTTCCTGAAATCAACAGCAGGATTTCTGAATAATTTTTTGTTTTCCCGTTTAGTTGCCTGACATTTTAAATGTGATAGGTATAGTAAAATATACATATACCGGCTTACCATTTTGTTTCCCCGGAATCCATTTAGGCATTTTTTTTATTACCCGCACAGCTTCGTTATCGCAGAACGACGAATCTAAGGGTTTCACTACTTCCACATTTGCAATCAATCCGTCAGGAGTTACAATAAACCGCAGTGTCACACGCCCTTGAGTACCTTTCTCAACAGCTTTTGCTGGATAACATATATTATCGCCCAAAAATTTCATTAATGCGGCATCTCCGCCGGGAAATTGGGGCATGACATCTACGTTTGAGGAATTATAGATCTGAATTGAGTCTTTTGAAAGATCTAATGCAGGGATGTAATTAGCAAAATCCGATTCATAAGTCGTCTCATATTCTGGCAATTTAAATGTAATTGGTAAAGTATAATACACATATATAGGCTTATCATTTTGTTTCCCTGGAATCCATTTCGGCATCGCTTTTGCCACACGCAATGCTTCTTTATCGAGAATTGGATCTGCGGACTGCGCTACTTTAATATTTGCAACCGATCCATCGGGACCGACAATAAGCTCTAAGAGTACGGTGCCTTGAATACCTCGCATCATTTCTTCATACGGATAAGATATATTATTTTTCAAATATTTTAGTAATGCGGCATCTCCGCCGGGAAATTGGGGCATTTCTATATCTTCCGCATTTGCCTTGATTATAGAATCAATTTCATTTACCGTCTCAGTCTTTCGCAATTTAAACGTAACAGGTAAACTATAATACACATCAACCGGCTTCCCATCCCGTATTCCCGGAGTCCATTTCGGCATCATTTTTATTACCCGCATTGCTTCTTTATCACAGAGTGGGTCTAAAGGTTTCACTATTTCCACTTCCTTAATTGATCCATCCGATTTGATAGCAAATCGCACAACAACACGTCCTTGAATCTCTTTCTCGGCAGCTTCTTTTGGATAAGTTATATTTTTCCATAACCATTTTATTAGCGCTTCATTACCGCAGGGAAATTGAGGCATGACTTCTAAATTATTACTGATTTGAATTGAGTCTTTAGAAACAGGCTTTATTTGATTTGCCGTATCTTGCTGAACAATATTCATTTCAATGACCGGTTCCGCTTTTGTTTGGAAACTGCTAAAAAACAGAAAGATTGCAATAACCCAAAGCATCGAGGCGTATTTCCATATATTACAAAGAGTGGTTTGTTTATTATTCATTATAAAAATTTTGGCAAAGTTACAGGTTTTTTTTAATTCAACAATAATATATGCGAAAAACACGTAGAGACGGCGCGCGCCCCATAGCCGTCAGGTTAATATTTATCTAATTGATTATCAGCAATATGTAAATGATTAAAATCCTTATTTCCCAAAGGCGCCCTTAGTAGCAAGGTACGACACACCCTCACCTCCCTTATTTTCCCTTATTAAAAGGCCAAAATACGAGGGAATAAGGGTGAGGTTAGTTGGCATCACATCAGCTACTAAGGGAGCTTTAGGCAATAAGGTTTTTGTTGATATTCAGATTGTTAAAAGTACTAACCTGACAGCTATGGGGCGCGTCCTGTCTCTACAATTTTTTAAATCAATTATTACGATTTTTGTATTTTTCATTTTATAATTCAAAACAAATTGCTACATTTGCATCAAAAAACAGGTGAATGAGAATCATAACGCATAAAGCAATTGTTCAATACGCTGAACTGCATTCAGATGTAAAATTAGCATTAGATGAATGGTACATCAAAGCAGAACAAAGCCAATGGAATTGTTTTGCCGATGTAAAACAAACATTCAATAGTGTAGATAACGTGGGAAATAAACGCTATGTGTTTAATATAAAGGGTAATTCATACAGGTTAATCGCACTGATTATATTTGTGCCGAAAATTGTTTATATCCGTTTTATAGGTACTCATTCGGAATATGATAAAATTAAAGATTGTTCAAAAATTTAATAGGATAAAATCATGAAACTAATAACCAATAAAGCAGAATACGAAGCTATTATGGCAAGGGTTGATGAACTTGTGGAAATAGTGGATGACAATACGCCCCAAACCAGCAAAGAATATATTGAATTGGATTTTCTTACTGATTTAGTTGTAGCTTATGAAAAAGAACATTTTCCCATAGGGAAACCTTCTTTGACAAATGTGCTTAAAGCGCGCATGAACGAAATGAATCTGACTCAAAGAACATTAGCAGAAATACTGGGAATAAGCGCGCCAAGAGTAAGCGAATATCTTACCGGAAAATCAGAACCAACTTTGCAGGTAGCTCGTAAAATACACAGGAATTTGAATATTGATGCTGATATTATTCTCGGAGCAGTATGATCTTTAATCTTTAGAAACACGGTGCACGATAATAACGTCGTCTGTTTCGTTTACCGTGCACCGATTACTGTTTTCCAAATTCTTGTTACTCTTTTTTCGTCGTAATAATAATACGATTAGGTTTCACATCTCTGTCAACAACAAGAGACTCAATAGTCTTTGTATCTAAGTTTTTCAATTCTTCGTCCGACACAATTTTCCCATCTATTACAACGATAACGTTCGTCATTTCAGACAGTTTGTCTGCTATATTATCGGATTGAGATGAGTTAGTTTCCTGTCCTTTCGTCAAACGAAACGTAATAGGCAAAGCAAAATACACATATACCGGATTCCCATTTTGTGTCCCCGGAATCCATTTCGGCATCGATTTCACTACCCGCACAGCTTCGTTATCGCAGAACGATGAGTCTAAGGATTTCACTACTTCCACATCATCAATCGATCCGTCGGGAGTTACAACAAATCGCAGTACTACACGTCCTTGAGTCTCTTTCGTAACAGCTTCCGGCGGATAATTTATATTTTCCGACAAAAATTTCATTAATGAATCTATTCCACCCGGATATTGTGGCATCACTTCCACATGAGAGAAAATTTGAGGCTTGTCTTGATCCGGCGCCGGATTCTGCTGATCATAATTCATTTTATTATCCGGTTCCGCTTTTGTCTGAAAAGCGCTGTTAAATAACAGTAGCATTACAATAACCGGAAGCATCAAAGCATATTTCCACATACTTCGATAAGAGGTTTGTTTTTTGTTCATCATAAAAATTCGTTTTTTTAAAAGTGATACATTGAAATTATTTGTAATTTTTGCTTCAGCCTTATGATAAGATAAATGCAAGAGGTGAAACTGGTAATGTTCCGCTCCGCAACCGGAGGATAGCACCGAACGGTCGGCTAAAAATTCGAGGTTCATCCGTATTTCCGTTTTCAACAACCATGCAAAAGGATTGAACCAGCAGAGGACGCATATAAATTCAGCCAGCAGCGTGTCGGCTGAGTGTCCTTGTTTGGCATGCGTCGTTTCATGCAACAGGATTTCCTGCAATTCCATTTCGGAATAACGCGAAGAATCCAGCACAATCCACCGGAAAAAAGAAAATGGCGTTTTCAGTCCCGGACTTTCGTAAACCGTTTGTCCGAACAAAACTTTCTTATTCGTTTTACGCAATTTATACGCTATCGTTCCAAGTTGAAATAACATACGGATAAACAACAAGCCGGATACTAATAAATAAATTACTAAAATAATTTGAGGGAAAAAATTAACAGGAGTTTTCGCATTTCCCGTAACCACCACGTCAGGCAAGGAGTAAACCGGAATACTAACAGTTTCCAGCACATTTTTCAGTTGGTGATTGGCAATCATCTGCCGCGTAAGGTCTATTGCCGGATAAAGGAAAGAAATGAAAATAACCGCCAGTAAAGCGATCCGTTTCCATTGAAAAAATGTATCCTGCTGAAACAACAAACGATATATTCCGTAAAACAGCACAATAGCTATGTTTACTTTTAATAGATAAATGACAAATTCCATAACGATAAGAATTAACGGCGTTTAATCATTTCAATGATTTCTTCCAAATCCTGCTCCGAAAGTTTTTCTTCCTTAGCAAAAAAACTGACCATTTCCTTGTAGGAGTTTTGAAAATAATTATTTACGATGCCCGAAATGCGCTGGCTTTTGTATTTCTCGGATTTGATTTTCGGACGGTATTCGTAAGTGTTTCCATACATTTTGGAGCTAAGATAATCTTTTGCTTCCAACTTTTTGATAATCGTGGCAACTGTGGTATAAGGCGGCCTCGGATCGGGATACATTTCACGATAGTCCTTGACAAAACCTTTACCGAATTGCCAGATATACAGCATTAATTGTTCTTCCTGAGGAGTTAACTGTTCCATATTTCCTGAAATTATTTACGTTGATTGCGCAAATCTACGTGATTTACGTAATATATCCAAATAATTTTCAGGGAATTTTGTGGAATTAATAAAGATTAACTATTTTTCTATTCCACAATGGAATTTTGAATAATTTTTCGCTTTATTGCGAAAAAAACAGGAGGCGTAGTCAGTTTACTCCTGTACAATCGCCTCCTCACATACTGATTTTTCGGGAATTTTTACCCTAAATAACTCTTTAACAAGTCGTTTTTGTTACTTGTTTTCAATCTTCTGATTGCCTTTTCTTTAATCTGTCGTACACGCTCGCGCGTTAATCCAAATTTATCACCGATTTCTTCCAGTGTCATTTCTTGCGAACCGATTCCGAAAAACATTTTAATAATGTCTCGTTCCCTGTCGCTCAAAGTAGATAAAGCGCGGTTGATTTCCTTTGAAAGCGATTCGTTCATTAGCGAACGGTCGGCTGCCGGAGCATCCTCGTTAATTAAAACATCCAGCAAACTGTTGTCTTCGCCTTCCACAAACGGAGCATCTACCGAAATATGACGCCCTGAAACTTTAAGCGTGTCTGAAATTTTGTCAACCTGAATGTCCAATTCACTTGCCAATTCTTCCGGCGACGGACGACGTTCGTGTTCCTGTTCAAACTTTGAAAAAGCTTTAGTAATCTTGTTCAAAGAACCAACCTGATTCAACGGTAAACGCACAATCCGCGATTGTTCAGCCAGAGCTTGCAAAATGGATTGACGAATCCACCACACAGCATAAGAAATAAATTTAAACCCGCGTGTTTCGTCAAACTTTTCAGCGGCTTTTATCAAGCCCAGATTACCTTCGTTGATTAAGTCAGGAAGGCTTAATCCTTGATTTTGATACTGTTTTGCCACTGAAACCACGAAACGAAGATTTGCACGCGTTAATTTTTCCAATGCAGCCCGGTCGCCACGCTTAATAGCTTGCGCCAATTCGACTTCTTCTTCCACTGTAATCAAATCTTCCCGCCCAATTTCCTGAAGATACTTGTCCAATGATGCACTTTCACGATTGGTGATTGATTTGGTAATTTTTAATTGCCTCATTCAATTAAGTTTTCTTGAGTGAATATAAAACTTGCAAAGATAAGAATTTTTTTCCATAAAAGGAAATAAATATCTTACTTTTAACATATTTTGAGCTTAATTATTTAAATCAATCGCCAAGTATTCCATTCTTCGTGTATCAGGATAGAACCCTTTGATGTAAAGCCCTCTATCGTCAGGATCCTGTTTTAAAATACCTGCAACCACCTGTTGCATATCGTCCGGCGAAGAAATCCGGTTATCATTGGCTGATAAAACAATAAATCCCTTTCGAACGCCTGCCGATTTTAACTTACCGTTGGACAAGTCGGTAACTTCTACTCCGTAATTAATCCCCAGACGCGTTCTTGTTTCGTCGGATAATTCTTTGAAAGTCGCACCCAAAACATCGTTAGGATTCCTTTGCTTGACAACTTCTGTCGTACCCTGATCATTTTTCAATTCAACGGTAATATTTTTGGTTGCATCGTTTCGATAAACTTGTATATCGACTTTATCTCCCGGACTGTAACGGCTTACCTGCGCTCTCAATTCCTGTCCGGTTTTGACTTTTGTTCCATTAATTGCCGTGATTATATCGCCTATTTGAATGCCGGCTTTTTGCGCGGAACTGCTGGAAGAAAAACCATCGACATATACTCCGTCATTTATTTTTATTTTACCGTATTTGTCCGGCTCTTTTGCCTTTAAATCGGATAAAGTATAGATTTGTACTCCTAAAAGCGCCCGTTGTACCATTCCATATTGCTTGATGTCGGAAACCACCTTTTTTACAAGATTAATGGGAATAGCAAACGAGTAGCCTACAAAATTTCCTGTTTCCGAATAAATCAAAGTATTAATACCGACTAATTCGCCTTTGGTATTTACCAATGCTCCTCCGCTGTTACCGGGGTTCACAGCGGCATCTGTCTGGATATACGACTGTATTTTATCTTGAGCGCCTCGCGAACCATATCCGTCTGAAATATCGCTGCGTCCTTTGGCGCTGATAATACCGGCAGTAACGGTAGAAGTCAGGTTAAAGGGGTTTCCAACGGCTAACACCCATTCGCCGACTTTCAAAGCGTCGGAATCGCCAAAAGGCAATGCGTGGAGATCTTTTCCTTCAATTTGCAATAAAGCGACATCGGTTACATCATCGCTCCCGATAACTTTTGCTTTATAAACCTGGTCGTCATTGGTCGTTACTTCAATTTCATCGGCGCCATTGATTACGTGATTATTCGTTACAATATAACCGTCGGTAGAAATGATCACTCCCGAACCGTATCCCACTTGCGGCTGCCTTTGGTAAGGTTGTTGACCTCCAAAAGGACTGCCATCTCCAAAGAAAAAATCAAAGGGATTCATATATCCTCCTCCCCGTCTGTTTCTACTCCTGTCGCTTTCGGAAGGTGGTTTCACCACCGATTTAATGTGTACAACAGCATTTACCGTTTGTTCGGCTGCATACGTAAAATCCGTATTTTCGGCAGGAGGAGCATAGCCTACCGTTCGGAACCCCTGTTGATTAAATAAATTGCCGGATGAGAACAAATTTTCATTTTTCCGGTTAAAAAAAGAGTAAGCGCCAATAGCAACACTTGCGCTCAACAGGCTCACTACTAAGAAACCTGTTACTAATTTCCACGTTTTCATATTAAATTACTTTTCAAAATTAATTGATAATAAAATAAAATCTCGAATAATTTACTACAAATAACGTACAAAAATTTGTTTTATGCAATTAAACAGACGTATTTATGAAAATTTAACCAAAGAACGACTATTATAATCTGTTTTAACAGCCAGAATGGCAGAGGAACAATGCACCCCGCATCAATTGTGAAAGAACGACCGTAAGGCGTTTGCTGATTGGAACCGAACACTATATACAAAAAAAGATTTCGGGATATGGCAACAAGGAGTAATGAACTTTATAATTTCAAGAAATAAAAAAATAGAAAATTACACCCAACTCAAAAAAAATGAGTAATATGCCAGCTTTTAACGGGTTTGGCAAAATAGCAGGATTATTTTGCGTATCTTTGCATAATCTAAATTAAAGTGTTTAAGATGAAGAAAATTAGCATTATAACAGTACAAAATATCGACATTTCCATTTCAACGGAAAATAATGTTGATTACATTTGTCTTACCGATATGGTAAAAGGTCAAGAGGGAGAAGACCATATCCGAAATTGGATGCGCAATCGCAATACGCTTGAATTTCTTGGTGCTTGAGAATTGTTGCACAACCCGACATTTAAAGGTGTCGAATTCGACACCTTTCTGCACGAGGCTGGAGCAAACCGTTTTAATATGACACCTCGCAAGTGGATTGAGGCGACTGATGCTATTGGTATTATTTCCAAAGCAGGACGAAATGGCGGAACTAAGGTAAATTACACAATTCACACCGATGCTGTCCGCGATTTTATAATCCCAAAAATTGATGTTGAGAGAGATAAAGCGTATGCCTATGCAGACGAAGCCGATATGTTAAATCTTGCTTTGTGGTCTTGTACAGCAAAGCAATGGCGAGATGCGAATTCAGAACACGCAAAAAAAGGCTTGAATATCCGCGACACTGCAAGTATTAATGAGTTGGTTGTTTTGGCGAATCTTGAATCTTTTAACGCGGAACTTTTGAAACGCGATATGGACAAATCCACGCGATATGCTTGTCTGCAAGAAATGGCAGAACGACAACTAACTCGTTTGAACGCAATAGACGCCGAAAAAGGATTTAGAAAATTGGACGCGAAAAATACTGTAATAAAGAGAAAAAAATAAGATAGACACATTGCCAGCGTTTAACTTGGGTTTGGCAAAATGGCGGGCGTGACTCGTATGACACTTTGTGCAAAATAACACTTTCAGCTCTCGTCCAAGCTTTTGTGAGCCCAGCCACTTCGCCAAGCCCTAGCTCGTTGGGCGAAAGTCAACGGAGAGTTAGCATAGACTATAAAGGGAAATAAAATTGATAATTATGTCTGATTTGACAATTTGGTAACAACGACAACAAATCGCTACCGATAGTTAGGATAATTTTAAAAGAATATTGTATATTTGCAGAGTGTAATCAAAAAAACAAAAGATGATGTTAGACCGACAAATATTAAAAGACCAACAAGGAACTCCAAGTTGAAAATGATATTGCCATAGCAAAACAATGGTATGCCGAGCAGCAAAAGGGTTTGGATGTACGATTTAACAGATGATTTGTAAAACAAAAAATTAACTCTTAATCCGAAAACTTTGCAGGAATAAAAACTTTTCGTATTTTCGCATTTTCGAAAAGCAATTAAAAACTAAAAGTTTTCGGAAATTTAGATGATGGTAAAAAGAGAAACATATTTGTCGCAACTGCGCGAATTGAAAGATATTCAGATAATTAAAGTCATAGCCGGAGTGCGCCGTTGCGGGAAATCCACACTTTTGGAACATTTTAAAGACGAGTTACTGTTGGCGGGCGTTCCGGGTTCCAATATTCAACACTATAACCTCGAAGAACCGACCTATAATGGAATTGTACAACGCAACGCAACAAAATGGCTGTTAAATTTATAGCAAAAACTGAAGCATTATCTGATTTTCTGTAATCCGCAGTAATTCTACTAACTGTCCTTGGGGTGGACAGGTTGGGAAACTATTGAATTATTGGATGTTACCTCTTTTTTTTATCCCATTTTTTTTTTCTCCCTGAATCGCTGATAGTATTGTATTCTCTTTGCCTGTTTGAGAAAAATCAATATCTTTGCCATACAAAATTAATTTTTATGCAATGAGAAAATGAGATAATAACATACTAAAATAAAAGGCGTTAGCTTTTGTTCTTGCTATTGAAATTCTGCAATTTTTCATAAGCAAACAAGAACAGGAAAGTTCAACGCCCGCGTGAGTAACGTGGGCTTTTCTTGTTTGTTTGCACGGTTTTGCAGAGCCTCAATAGCGGACAGTTAAGTTCACGTTTTCTAATTTAAAAATTTATGAATTTATGAAAAATGTGCACATTGGCTCTATAATCAAGCAAAAAGTTGAGGAGAGTTTCAAGACAAAAAAAGAATTTGCAGCCCGCATCAATTGTGAAAGAACGACCGTTTATAATCTTTTTAAACAAAAAAGCATTAATATTGACAAGCTGAGAAAGATATCCGAAGTTTTGAATTATGATTTTGTATCCGAAGTTTACGCTGGAGAAGACAAGAAAACGGATCATTCTGCTAAATCAATTTCTTTTGTAATTGAAATAGGTTTGGATTTTATTCAAAAATTAGCCTTAGCAGATACTATTACGCTGTTGATTAAAAATAAAAGCAAGTGTTGAAAAATTTCCACGCAAGTGTTGAAAAATTTCCACGCTTTAAAATAAAAAGTTATGTCAAAAATCCATACTTTTGACACGAATTTACGCGGCATATTTTGAAATAACATTTGTAAGTACTTATTATGAAGTCAATTCTATCAATCATTTTATTTGCAGCAGGTATTTTTTCCCTGCCTGCTCAACATTCTTTACAAAGCGAATTGAACCTCCCCCGTCCGGGCGATGTCATCATAAAACAGCAAGTCGAATACAAAGATCCGGGACGAAGCGGTGAAAATGTTCTCTGGGACTTTGGAGAGTTGAAAACCGTCAACGACGAATATACCCTTTCTTACTCCGAACCTGTTTTGGTAGATGATTCCATGTATATCATGGGATTGGATACAATATTATTGAAAAATCTTACCGAAGGGCGTTTGCTGATTGGAACCGAACACTATACGATGTATTATTACTAC